>ENA-OQET01000121-OQET01000121.1-human-gut-metagenome-genome-assembly--contig:-NODE-121-length-41369-cov-4.762669_pt1 | contig 41369 bp, 42 predicted proteins | sample MGYA00242800_ERZ504645 | MGnify/ENA primary metagenome ERZ504645 (study PRJEB26092, sample SAMD00036308) | human gut metagenome | host: Homo sapiens | study: EMG produced TPA metagenomics assembly of... | reverse complement strand
AAAAATGTCTGAAACATGAGTGGAAAGCATGCTGGAAAAACATGGCGCTGCTGAACGGTGCCGCCATTTTCATGGGCGCTCTCGGAGGCTTCGGATTCCTCTTTTCCCAGATTTCTGAGCTGCCGGATCTGCTGATCGTCCTCTATCTGTTTGCATACGTTTTGATTGTGATCGCCGCATCCGTCATGACACAGGTGCTGATGATCCAGCGCTACTATAAAAAGTCTTTTTACCGACGAAGGGTATCTGACCAACGTCCTTCCGGTATCGGCAACGGATCATATTCTCTCCAAAATGCTGGTTTTCGGCGCATGGAGCATCTTAAACCGCACTTTCCGTTCTCGCTTCCTTCGCTTTTTTGCTTCTGCCGTCCGCAATCCGGTATTTTACCGCAAACACCCTGCTTTTTTCACAACAAGACCATGACCTTTTCCGATTTTCTGTCCTATCTCTGGGCACAGATTACCGGTGTTGCCGATGCTGCTTTTTCCCTGATCGGCATCACGAACCACATCGGTATGGCACTGTTTTCCATCGTTGGCTTCTTCGCTTCGCTGTTCTTTGGCATTCTTCTGTTCTATGCCGCCATCAGCATCGGAAGCCTGGTATCCAGCCACAAAATTCTGACGGCTGTCCTCTCTTACATCGGCATGACTACCGTGATCCAGATCTTCGGCGGAATCAGCATCGTCCGTGTTTTCCAGGACTCCACACCGACTGCTGTGGTTACCACATCCTCGGTTTCCACACTTATCATCACCGTGGTGCTCTGCGTTGTTCTGTTCCTGATCTGCCGCTATATCTTAAGCAGACGGCTGAATCTTTCATAAAAATTGCATTAAAAACGCCGCCGCGGACGAACCGAATCGTCTGCGGCGGCGTTTTGTATGCATGTTCTGCACTTATGCCAGATGCCAGATATCCTCGTTGTACTGTGCAATGGTACGGTCGGAGGAGAAGAAGCCTGCTTTTGCGATGTTGATCAGGCACTTCTTGTTCCATGCATCTTTGTTCTCGTAGTCTTTGTATACTCTTTCTTTTGTCTTGATGTACTCTTTCAGGTCGAGCAGCGTCATGAACCAGTCTTTGTTCAAGATCTCTTTGTAGAGTCTCTCCAGGCAAACCTTGTCGCCGATAGCAAGAAGCTCATCGCTGACGATGAAATCAACCAGCTTTGCAATCTCCGGATCTTCGTCATAGATGTCTTTTGAGCAGTAAGCAGCATCTGCGTACAGGTCGATGACATCCTGCGGTTTCTTTCCGAAGATGTAGATGTTCTCTTTTCCGACAAGATCGCCAATCTCAACGTTTGCACCGTCTTCTGTTCCAAGCGTCAGGGCACCGTTCAGCATGAATTTCATGTTTCCGGTTCCGGAAGCCTCTTTGGATGCCAGGGAGATCTGCTCAGAGATATCTGCTGCCGGGATCACCTTTGCAGCTTTTGATACGTTGTAGTTCTCAAGCATAATCACTTTGAAGTACGGGCTTACCTCAGGATCGTTATCAATCAGCTCCTGCAGGCACAGGATCAGATGGATGATACTTTTGCGATGATATAAGCCGGTGCAGCCTTTGCACCGAATACCATGGTGATCGGGGTTTTCGGCTTGTTTCCGCTCTTGATATCCATGTATTTGTAAATAGCGTACAGGGCGTTCATCTGCTGGCGTTTGTACTCATGAAGACGTTTTACCTGTACGTCGATGATGGAATTTTCATCCAGCGCGATATTCTGTGTCTCATACAGGAACTGTTTGAGATCCAGTTTACGGTTGTGTTTGATCTCCTCAAGTTTTGCAAGAACCTTCTTGTTGTCTTTGTATTTAAGCAGTTTTTCCAGCTCGTCGGCATCTTTTTTGAATCCCGGTCCGATCAGGCTCTCAATATACTGTGCCAGTTCACGGTTGCAGTGCAGCAGCCAGCGGCGGAAAGTGATTCCGTTTGTCTTGTTGTTGAATTTCTCCGGATAAATATCGTAGAACGGTTTCAGCTCGGAGTTTTTCAGGATCTCGGTGTGCAGTGCTGCAACGCCGTTAACAGAAAATCCGTAGTGGATATCCATGTGTGCCATATGGACGCGCTGATCCTTATCGATGATCGCTACTTTCTCATCTTTGTATTTCTTCTTTGCCTGTGCGTCCAGCTCGTGGATAATCGGCATCAGGTGCGGAACAACCTCCTCGAGGTAATCGATCGGCCATTTTTCCAGTGCCTCTGCCAGGATGGTGTGGTTGGTGTAAGCACAGGTCTTGCTTACAACATCGATGGCTTCCTGCATGGTAAAGCCTCTCTCCTGCAGCAGACGGATCAGCTCCGGAATGACCATGGACGGATGAGTATCGTTGATCTGGATCACAACGTGATCATACAGCTTATGCAGATCGTAGCCCTTCTGCTCGCACTCCATCAGGATGAACTGTGCGCCGTTGCTGACCATGAAATACTGCTGGTAGATACGAAGCAGCTGTCCGGCACGGTCGCTGTCATCCGGGTAGAGGAACAGTGTCAGGTTTTTCTGGATCTGATGCTTGTCAAAGTTGATGCTGTCTGATGGAACGATGCTCTCGTCTACCGTATCTACATCGAACAGATGCAGACGGTTGCAGCCATTGTTGTAACCCGGTACGTCGATATCATACAGGGTAGAATGCATCGTGAAGTTTTTATACGGAACTGCAAAGGATACCGGCTGTCTGACGAGCCAGCTCTCATTTGTGATCCATGGATTTTTCACTTCTTTCTGTTTGTGGTCGACCAGAAGCTGGCGGAACAGACCGAAGTGATAATTAAGGCCGATACCGTCTCCCGGCAGGCCAAGCGTTGCGATAGAATCAAGGAAGCATGCTGCCAGACGGCCGAGACCTCCGTTTCCAAGGGACGGCTCCATTTCCATCTCCTCGATCTCGGTCAGCTCTCTTCCGTGAGCTGCAAGTGCTTTTTCAACTTCCTCGTACATGCCAAGGTTAATCAGGTTATTGGACAGCAGTTTTCCGATCAGAAACTCTGCTGAAATATAATACAGCTTCTTACTTCCGGTGTTTCTTTTGCGACCTGCCATCTCCTGTTTGGTGATAACCATCAGGGCTTCAAAGATTTCGCTCTTTGTGCAGTTGTCCAGATCTCTTCCAAAACGCTCTTTTAAGATTGCCTGAATTCTTTCTTCCATTTTTTCTCCTCGTATTGCTGTGGATAAATTCCCACAGTGTCATTTAGTTGCGCTGCCATTCCAGATTTCCTGCAATTGGCAGCTTTCGCAGTTCCATTCAAAGCTTTTCCCTGAATGGGACGGTTCACTTCTGAATCACTTTTTGGGCAGCGAACAGCAAATATTTACTGCTGCGCGATCCGCGACTTCGTAGATTCCCTTACGACGAGTTCCCCATCGTATACTTTGCTGCAGGGTTCTTCTTTTCCTGAAATTAAGGAAAACAGCATCTTCGCCGTCTCTGCGGCAAGCTGCTCCACCGGCTGGCGGATCGTTGTGATACTGGGTATATAATACTCTCCCGCATCAATTCCGTCAAATCCGGCAACGGAAATATCATCCGGCACGGTAAGCCCGGCCTCTTTTAAGGCACGGCACGCACCGATTGCCAGCGTATCCGCGGTGGCATACAGCGCGGAAAACTCCGTCTTTTTTTCCAGAATTTCTTTTGTTATCTTGTACCCTGTGGCGAAAGAATACGTGTCGTCCTTCGTCATATGAAATACCAGATCAGGGTCATAAGGTATCCCATGATCCAGTAAAGCCTGGCGGTACGCATTCAGACGGAGGCGTCCGATACTGATGTCGTCCTCGCAGGCGGTAATGATGGCAATGCGCCGGTGCCCGAGACCACAGAGATAATCTACCATCTTATAGCTTTCCCTGTAGTCATCGACCGATACGCTCGCGCACGGTTTTCCTCCGTCTGAAACCGCCCCGATTGTACTGATCACGTACGGAACCGGGATCTGCGCCATTTTCTCATGCGGATGCGTAAAGTTTCCGCCGAGGAAAATGATGCCGCGCAGCCGTTTTTCTTTGACGATCTCGATCGCGGAGTCTACCTCATTTGCCTTTTCCTCTACTCGCTCAATAATGCAGGCGTATTTCTTTTTTCGCACAACCTCTTCAATCACACTGATCATGTTGTTGAAGAACATGTTGTCCATGCCTTTTACCAGAATGGCAATCGCTTTGGCATTCGACCGCTTCAGGTTTCTGGCACTGTTGTTCGGTACGTAATTCGATTCGGCAATCACCTTTAAGATCATCTCTTTTGTTTCCGGATTGATGTCCGGATGATTGTTCATCGCTCTCGATACGGTACTCACGCCTACCTTACATTTGCGGGCAATGTCCCTGATTGTTACCTGTTCCATATTCTGCAGGCCTCTCCTTTAAACTCTGTACCTGTTCTGCCGGAATCTCTTCCGGCTTGTTTCCCCGGCCTGTTTTGCTTTCTTTCCAGCGCGTGTTTTTATTTTGTAATACGTGCTGTAATCTGTGTCAGCCGATGAATTCTCTTTGCCATTTCCGGTGTAAACTGTCCCGGAAGCAGGCGCCATTTCCAGTTATTTCCAAGTGTGGACGGATAGTTGATTCTTGCCTCCGTGCCAAGGCCTAAAAACTCCTGCATCGGAGTGACAGCCAGATTTGCCACACTCTCCATTGACATGCGGATAAAATCCCACGGCAGCTCCTCATCGGTACTCTTTGCATTTCCCATATACTCTTTGGAGAATTCGCGGTCTTCCTCGCTCATCACATAATACCAGCCAAGAATCGTATCGTTGTCGTGTGTTCCGGTGTAAACAACACAGTTTCTCTCGTAATTGTGCGGCAGATAATCGCTCTCCTCACGGGAGTCAAAAGCAAACTGCAGCACCTTCATACCAGGATAGCCGGATTCTTTCACCATTTCGATCACGCTCTCGGTAAGGTATCCCAGGTCTTCTGCGATAACGTCCACATCGCCGAGCTTTTCTTTGACGGTATTGAACAGGTCCATGCCCGGTCCTTTTTCCCAGTGGCCGCGCTCTGCCGTCTGATCACCGAATGGGATGGAATAATATTCATCAAATCCGCGGAAATGGTCGATGCGGACAGTATCGTACAGTTTAAACACGTGAGCCAGACGTAACAGCCACCATGCATAACCTGTGCTCTTATGATAGTCCCATTTGTATAACGGGTTGCCCCAGAGCTGTCCGGTTGCGGAGAACGCATCCGGCGGGCATCCGGCAACTGCTTTTGGCTGGTTGTCCTCATCAAACTGGAACAGAACCGGATTTGCCCAGGTGTCAGCGCTGTCAAATGCCACATAAATCGGAATATCACCGATGATACGGATACCCTTTTCATTTGCGTATGCTTTCAGTGCTTTCCACTGTTTCAGGAACATAAACTGCTGGAATTTGTAAAATGCAATCTCCTCGGCAAGTTCTTCCCGTTTCTGATTCAGTGCTGCTTCTTCTCTGTCCTTTAATTCTGCCGGCCACTCACTCCAGCTGATTCCGCCGAGTGCATCCTTAATCGCCATATACAGCGCATAATCTTCCAGCCAGTAACCATTTTCCGATACAAATGCATCATATACGTCATCTGCCGCAAATCTTTCAAATGCTTTTCTGAGTACTTTGAAACGGGACAGATAAATCTTTTCGTAATCAATATACTCTGCATTGTCGCCGAAATCGCACGCATCACACTCTTCTTCTGTCAGAAGTCCCTCTTTTACCAGGGTCTCCAGATCAATAAAATATGGATTTCCTGCAAAAGTAGAGAACGACTGGTACGGCGAATCTCCATATCCCGTCGGTCCAAGTGGAAGAATCTGCCAGTAGCTCTGGCCGGCCTCCTCCAGGCGATCCACAAATTCATACGCTTCTTTCGAAAAACATCCGATACCATATCGGGACGGCAGCGAAGCTACCGGAAGTAAAATACCACTTGCTCTCATTTTTAAACCCTTTCTCCTTGTCGTTTTTTCTATCCATCCGACCCCACAAATACATAATTCCTGTTCACGGATACGCAGCAAATTGTAACTTATACAGCCCTTCTAACCAGCTCATTTTGTTTCGTAAAAACAGGGCTGTCGGTATCTCGTCTGCATTTCCGGAAACGGTGTCGGTAACGTTTCCGGAACTCGTTATATTTACAATACCATACTCTGCATCAAAAAACAACCCCCAACCCCCTTATCATATTTACCAAATATTGAATACTCTGTTTATTCAAAACAACGAATTTGCATTTTTATAACGATACAAGCCATACATAAAAAGACAGCATGCGGGGACGGAACCGCTTTGGGCACTTAAAAATCATGAATTTTTCAAGCCTCCCATATAGGTTCTGTCCCCGCATGCTGTCTTTTGCGTTATCTGTTTTTCACTTAAAACTCCAGAATTATCTTTGTTCCGGTTCCAAGCGTACTCTCAATTTTAATCTTCGCATCATGAAGAATCGCTCCATGCTTCACAATGGAAAGTCCAAGTCCGGTACCTCCCGTTTCGCGGGAATGACTCTTATCCACACGATAGAACCGTTCAAAGATCCGCTCCTGATCTTCCTTTGCAATTCCGATTCCGGTATCTGCCACAGATACCACTGCCCGTCCGTTTCTTCCGCGTGAAACCGTCACTTCAACTTCACCGTCCCTGCGGTTGTACTTGATCGCATTGTCGCAGAGATTGTAGATCATCTCATAGAGAACCTGTCGTGCACCTTTGATCCGGCATCTCTCTCCTCTCAGTGTCATCTTCACCTGCTGCTCCTTTGCCCGTATGGAAAGATGTCCCTCGACATCACGGCAGATCTGCATCAGATCCACTTCCTCCATCGGGATTGACTGGTCGTTTTCGTCCAGTCTGGACAGCTTGATAATATCCTCGACAAGAGAGCTTAACCGGCTCGCCTCACTGTGGATTCTGCCCGCAAATTTGGGAATATCCTCCGGTTTTACCATGTTATTTTCGATGATCTCCGCATATCCGGAAATCGACATCAGCGGTGTTTTCAGCTCATGTGACACATTGGCTGAAAACTCACGGCGCATCACCTCGGCTTTCTGTTTTTCCGTCACATCCAGCACCAGGATGACCGCACCGGATACAACACGGTCCACACGCACCGGATTTGCAAGAAGCTGATAGACTCTTCCATTTATCTCCAGCATCCGTTCCTCGGAACTGCCCTCCAGCGCATGATCCAGTGCCTCCTTCAGCTGCTCGTTGCGGCTGACTGTCACGATATTGTGGTTAATGCACTCCTCCGCTGTCACATCAAACAGATTCTGTGCCGAACGGTTGATGGAAAGTACGACCGACTGGTTTGTCACGATCAGACCATCCTTCATATATTCCGTGATGGCAAGATACTCCTCCTGATTATGGCGGAGCTCCTCCATCTGCTGCTGAATCTGCTTCTGCTGCTGATGAATTCTTCCAAGCAGCGGACTCAATTCCTCATACGCTTTGTTGTCCAGCGGATGATTCAGATCAATCTCATTGATCGGCTTTACAAGCGCCTTTGTCATATGGCTGACCATCAGCAGCTCCACGACAAGGACTGCAGCAATCAGTACAACCACCAGCCATATATTCCGCAGCATCACACCGAACACACTGTCTGTTGTCAGGGAAACACGGATGATTTTTCCATTGTCCAGGCGCAATGCCGTATAATATGTTTTGCTCCGCAGGGTCTCGGAATAACGGGAAATATTGCTTTCCCCGGTCTTTTCCGCCTCAATCACCTCCGGCCGCCCGGAATGGTTTCCCATCATGTTCTCATCCTCGACCGAATCAAACAGAACGGTTCCGTCCGTGTCAATCAGGGTAACCCGGCTTGCCGTAATCTTGCCGGCCGGTTTATCCAGACTGTCATCACCCATCTTGTCCAGAAAATACCTGTAATACTCACATTCATTTCTCACCGAAACACGAAGCTGCTCCGCCGTATTGTTGTACATTGCCCAGCTCATGGTGAAAAAAGTCAGGATAATCGCAGCGATAATCAACGCTCCCGCATGTTGAAAGACTTTTTTACGCATCTTACTTTCTCAGCCTCCTATCCGGTATCCCACGCCGCGGACCGTCTCGATCAGCTCGCCGCATTCGCCCAGCTTCTGGCGGAGTGTACGCACATGAACGTCTACCGTACGGGTTTCTCCGTCAAAATCATAGCCCCAGACATGGCCGAGCAGACGGTCTCTCGTAAGGACAATTCCCTTATTTTCCATTAAAAATTTCAGCAGTTCAAACTCTTTTAAGGTCAGGGTAACCTTCTCCCCTTTGGCCAGAACCTGATGCTGTTTCACCTGGATCTGCAGATCCCCGGTCTCCAGCACATCGTTTTCCTTCTCTTCTTTTCCGGCACGGCGCAGCACGGCACGTACCCTTGCGATAAATTCCATCATGCCGAACGGCTTGGTAATATAGTCATCGGCTCCGCAGTCAAGGCCCATGACCTTATCATACTCAGCGCCCTTTGCCGTTACCATAATGACCGGAATTTCCTTTGTTACTTCCGATGCCTTGAGGCGTGAAAGAATTTCAAGACCATCCTCTCCCGGAAGCATGATATCCAGGAGAATCAGATCCGGAAGCTGTTCTGCAATAGCTGCATTCAGCTCTTTTCCGCTTTCCAGGCCTCTTGCGGTAAAACCGCTCGATTCCAGTGTGTATACGATCAGTTCCCGTATATTTCTTTCATCTTCCACGCAGTAGATCATCTGTTATTCCCCTTTATGGTGACCGTTAATGGAGTACACAACCCATTCCGCAATGTTTGTTGCATGGTCACCGATTCTTTCATAATATTTTGCAATCATCAGATAGTCCAGAGACTGGACATCTGTGGTAATTCCCTTTCGCATACCCTGCAGAATTTCATCCTTGACCTCATCAAAAAGATCATCCACGATATCATCGAAATCGATAACCTCCCGTGCAAGCTTCAGATCCTGCTTAACGTATGCATCGATGCATTTTGTTACCATAGAAGCTGTTACTTTCGCCATATCCTTCAGACGGATGCTTGCATCCGGCACACCAAGACTCGTTACTTTTACGATATCCGCAATATCCGCTGCCTGGTCTCCGATCCGCTCCATATCGGTAATCATTTTTAATGCCGCAGATACCTGGCGCAGATCACGTGCTACCGGCTGCTGCTGTAAAATGATGCGGAAGCAGAGATCCTCGATCTCCCGTTCTTTCGCATCGACAACCTGGTCTTTTTTGATAATCTCTTCTGCCGCTCTCTGGTTTCCCTCCAGCAGAACCTCATATGTCCGTCCGATTGCCTGCTCGCAGAGTGCGCCAAGCTCAATCAGCTCCGTGTGCAGAATTTCCATCTGCTGCTCAAATCTTTCCCTCATATCAGCCAAACCTCCCTGTAATGTAATCTTCTGTCCGTTTATCCTTCGGCATGGAGAAGATCTGTTCGGTCTCTCCGTATTCTACTACCTCTCCTAACAGGAAAAATGCGGTTTTGTCGGAAATTCTGGCTGCCTGCTGCATATTGTGGGTTACCATGATAATAGTATAATCTTTTTTCAGTTCTACCGCAAGATCTTCGATTTTGGACGTAGAAATCGGATCCAGTGCCGAGGTTGGTTCATCCATCAGAAGAACCTCCGGCTGTACGGCAAGAGCACGCGCAATGCAAAGACGCTGCTGTTGTCCGCCGGACATGCCAAGTGCGCTTTTCTTCAAACGGTCCTTCACCTCATCCCAGATTGCTGCCTGTCGAAGAGACTGTTCCACAATATCATCCAGCTTCGCTTTGGAACGGATACCATGAGTTCTCGGTCCGTAGGCGATATTGTCGTAAATGCTCATCGGGAACGGATTTGGTTTCTGAAATACCATGCCGACCCGTTTGCGGAGTCCGTTGACATCCATTTTTCCGCTGTAGATGTTTTCTCCGTCCAGCAACATTTCACCGGTGATCCGGCAGCCCGGAACGAGATCGTTCATTCTGTTGATGGATTTTAACAGGGTCGATTTACCACAGCCGGAAGGTCCGATAAAAGCCGTCACTTCATTGGCATCAATGCTCAAGTTGATATTTTTTAATGCATGAAAGTCTCCGTAATAAAGATCCATATTGGATACATCTATTTTGCTCATGTTTTTTCCTCGTCTCTCTTTTATTTCTTTGCAATTTTCTTCGCAATCATTCCGGAACAGCCGTTGATCAGAAGGACAATCAGCATCAGGATGACGCCGGTTGCATACATCTGATTCATATAAAGGCCTTCACTGGAAAGTGCATACATATGAACGGCAAGGGTACGGCCGGAATCCATAAGGCCTGCCACCTTTGCAATCGTTCCTGCTGTGAAAAGAAGCGCTGCCGTCTCTCCTACGACACGGCCTGTCGCAAGAATGACACCGGAAAGAATGCCGGGTACGGCAGATGGAAGAACAATTTTAAAAATCGTACGAAGCTTTCCGGCTCCCAGTCCAAAGCTTGCTTCCCGATAGGAATCCGGAACCGATTTTAAGGCTTCTTCTGCTGTTCGCATAATCAGCGGAAGAATCATGATGGCAAGTGTACAGGCACCAGACATCATCGAGTATCCCATTTTCAGGGTTTTCGTAAAAAACAGCATACCGAACAAACCGTAAACGATCGACGGAATACCTGAAAGGGTCTCTGCCGTAATCCGGATCAGGCCAACCAGTTTTCCGCGTTTATTGGCATATTCAACCAGATAAATCGCCGAGAAAATACCGAGGGGCGCAGCAAGCAGCAGGGAAAGTACTAGTCATCGTAACAGTGTTGATGATCGCCGGAAAGCATCGTAACATTCTCTGTATTATAGGTCCATGCAAACTGCTCCAGTGTCAGGTTTTTCACACCGTGGATCAGAATAAATCCAACCAGAAAAACCAGAATAGCAAGTGCAAGAATGGCCGCTCCACAGGTAATTCCGGTCAGTACCGAAGAAAAACACTTTTGTGATACGTAACCTTTGTTCTTTCTTTTCTTTGTATTTATTTTACAGCTTCCATTGTATTTACAGCTCCATTTCCTTTAATCACCATAATGTACCCTCCGGTTCAGCATAGACACCGATAAATTGATCAGCAGGATAAAGACAAACAGCACAACACCCGTTGCAATCAGCGCTTCCCGGTGAAGTCCGGATGCATATCCCATCTCCAGTACAATATTGGCTGTCATGGTACGAAGGCCTTCTGTGATTCCTTTTGGCATACGAGGCTGGTTTCCGGCAATCATAATCACTGCCATCGTCTCTCCGATGGCGCGTCCGATGCCAAGAACGATGCCGGCCAGGATTCCGGATTTTGCCGCCGGGACAACTGCAAAAAAAACGCTCTGGGAATGCGTTGCACCAAGGCCAAGGCTTGCTTCATAGTAGGATTCCGGAACGCTTGTAATGGCGGATTCTGTTACACCGACCACGGTCGGAAGAATCATAACGGCCAGAAGAATAGATGCCGTCAGCATTGTGTTTCCGTTTTTGCCGGTCAGCTGTGCCATCAACGGGACGATCACAACCAGTCCGAAAAATCCATATACGATAGACGGAATACCGGCCATCAGGTTAATACCTGATTTGCAGATGCCGTAAAACTTTTTCGGACAGTAACGAGAAAGAAACACCGAAGTAAGAATGGCAACCGGCACACCCATCAGGATTGCAAGACCGGTCACGCAGATACTGCCGACAATCATCGGCAGGATGCCGAAAATGTTGTTTCCCGGTTTCCACATGGTACCGGTCAAAAATTTCAGCGGTCCGATTTTAAAAATGGCAGGAACGCCATTCATAAACAGGAAAATGCAGATCAGTGCAACAGCCAGCACGGAGCAGCATGCTGCAATCAGAAATACAATTTTCATGATTGTTTCTCTTAGTTTCATAAGATAAATCCTTTCATTTCATTGTTTCGCGGAGCGTGTTTGAAAAAAGACTTTTCGCTTTTTTTCTTACGAACTGCTTTTTCAAGCACGTTCCGAAAGACAGCTTCTTTTTCTGAACATTTTCGGATACGGAAGTAAGAGCGATTTTCCATTGTTCGCCCTTACTTCTTTTTCCATTGCTTTATACATTCTTTATTTTACATCTGCCCAGTCGGTTGTGTCGCCAACATAGATGCTCTTTACCTGATCGCTGGTCAGCCCGTCGGTCGGGTTCTCTTTGTTTACGATGACAGCAATACCGTCGGTTGCGATTACGGTTGCGGTAAGCCCTGAGGATTTCTCCTCATCCTTTAAGTCACGGGATGCCATACCGATGTCGCAGAGACCGTCGCTTGCGGAAGTGATACCTGTTGTGGAATCGCTCTGCTGTACTTCGATGTTAGCGTTTGAATTTACTTTTGTATAAGCCTCTTTTAATTTTTCCATCAGTGGTGTTACAGAGGAAGATCCTGCTACCACAACCTTTTCACCGCTGCAGCTTCCTTCGTAGGCTTTGGTATCTTTGATTGCAATATATCCGTCATCTGAAACAACCTGCTGTCCGTCGGTGCTTAAGATGTAGTCCATGAAATCCTGCGCATCTGCGGAAAGACCGTCTTTTGTTACAATGTTGAACGGACGGCTTACTTTATAGGAACCGTTTTCTACGTTCTCTGCGCTTGCCTCTGCTCCGTCGATTTTCAGTGCTTTGACTTCATCATTTAAGGATCCAAGGGAGATATAACCGATTGCGTACTGGTTACCTGCCACCGTGCTCATCATAACGGAAGTATTGTTGGTGATCTGTGCATCAACGGTGGTATTATCCACTTTCTCACCTGCATCGTTTTTCTCTTCTACACCGAACAGCTCGATGAATGCACCTCTGGTACCGGAACCATCCTCACGGGAGATCACACTGATCTGTCCGGAAAAATCTCCGCCTGCTGCGGTGCTGTCACCGTCTGTGCTGCCATCTGCCTCTGTTGCAGAAGCCTCTTTTGTAGTGTCTGCTGTGGAAGAACTGCTGCTGTCGCTGCTTCCACATCCTGCAAGCATTCCTGCAGCCATCATTGCGGTTAAGGTGATTGCAATTACTTTTCTCTTCATAATATTCTTTTCTCCTCTTTTCACACGGGATTTTTGTGATTTCTATTTTGTAAAATCGCAATCCCGATGTTTTTTACATTTCGTTTTTACAGGTTTCATCATAACAACGGCGTGTAAAATGCAAAATCTCAGAGATGTTAAGTTTATGTAAAACATGAGTTTTTCCTTTTTTACATTCCATTTTTCCGGTCGTAAACCGCTCCGTCACATCTCTCACAAGTGGCACATTTTTTCCGCGCAGTGCGATCCTGCCCAAAGGATCTTTTTCTCCACAGGAAATTTCAACAAGATTTCCCCATAGAAAAAAAAGGCTCCCCGGAATACCCTTTTTTCAGAGTATTCCGGGGAGCCTTTTTCTAAAGCATATGCAAAAGCGGATATTCGCAATCCGCTTATTCCGTCACCAGCACGTCAAGCTTTTCGGACGCTTCTTTTAACAGGTCAATGATCGGCAGATGCTGCGGGCATACACTCTCACACTGACCGCACTGCACGCAGTCTTCTGCTTTTCCCGATGTTTCCAGCAGCTTTTTATAATAATTTTTCGCGCGGTCTTCTTCTCCATACAGGCGGATGGTATTCAATGCCTTGAATACATCTGGAATCGCGATTCCCATCGGACATCCGTCGCAGCAGTAACGACAGGCGGTACATGGAACTGCCGGACTCTTTTTCAGCGCTTCCTGTGCTTTGGCGATCACTGCTTTTTCTTCCTCGTTTAACGGTACAAAATTTCGGAAGGTTTTGATATTATCCTCCATCTGTTCCTCGTTTGACATACCGGAGAGCACGGTTGCAACACCCGGGAGAGAAGCCGCAAAGCGGAGTGCCCAGGACGCAATTGATGCATCCGGATGAACGCGTTTCATCTCTGCTTCAATCTCTTTGCCTGCTGATGCAAGGGAACCGCCCTTTACCGGCTCCATAACAAGGAACGGCATATCGTATTTCCGAAGCACCTCATACAGACGTCCGGACTGGATCAGCGGATTGTCCCAGTCAGCATAGTTCATCTGGATCTGGACAATTTCGACCTCCGGATGCTCGGAGAGAATCTTGTCAAGCAGCTCCGGCGTTCCGTGGAAGGAGAAACCAAAGTGTTTGATCAATCCCTCTTCTTTTTTCTTCTTGGCCCAGTTGAAACAGTCGTATTTCACATAGCCTTCATAGTTTGCGCCGTCTTCTACGCTATGCAACAGGTAATAATCAAAGTAGCCTGCTCCGGTGCGCGCGAGCTGATCGTTGAAAATGCGGTCACGACCTTCGATGCCCTCGTCCATCATCCACTGCGGGAGTTTTGTCGTCAGAGTAAAGCTTTCTCTCGGATGACGCTCTACCAGCGCTTTTTTCACGATGCTCTCCGATTTTCCGCCGCAGTACATATAGGCGGTGTCAAAATAGTTCATTCCGGAGGCAAGGTACGCATCGACCATTTTACAGATCTGCTCCAGATCCAGTTCTCCGTCCTTCTCCGGAAGGCGCATCATGCCAAATCCTAATTTCGGCATTTTTGTTACATCTACACTCATGGTAAAATCCCCTTTCTTTTCCGCGGAAAACCTTCGTTTCCTCAGTATTGTTGAGAAAATTGTAGCATTAAAGTATACTTGAAAGTCAATAGTTTTTTTTATTTTCGTCAAAATTTTTCTTTGACTTTTTCCGTTTCCGGTGGTATTCTGATAAAAAATTATGATTACAAAAGGAGTAGCACTATGATCTGGAAAAACCAGTTTCTTCACCTCACAAATGGCGATGTTTCAGCTGTTTATGGGGATAGTGCGCTCTTTTTTAAGTAAACTTCACATCTTGTATTCTTAAAATCACACAGAAAATGCACGTATCTCCCCATCAGAATTTTACTATATTTTGACAAGGAGATTTTTTTTATGTCTGAGAAAAATACCAGAAAACAAATACGAACTTTATATCTTATGACCACGGTCGGCTATTTTCAGATTGCGGCGGCTTCGTGGGTTGCACTGCTCGCACTCCGTGGATTTTCGCTGCTGCAGATCGGGATGCTCGAAAGTATTTTCCATATCGTGAGCCTCTGCTTTGAACTCCCCTCCGGCGTTGTCGCCGATGTTTTCGGGCGACGGAAAACGCTGATTGCAAGTCAGATGGCCTCCCTGATTTCCGGTACGCTGATGATTTTTTTCCACCGGCTTTGCTACAACGGCGCTTGCGCTTGGATGCAGTGCGCTCAGCTATAACCTTGCATCCGGCACACGGGAGGCACTTGCGTATGACAGTCTGAAGCAGAACGGGGACGAATGGTTTTATGCCCGTTTTTCTTCTACCGAAATGATGCTGTACCGTATCACCAATTCCACCGCAACGCTCTGCGCAGGCCTTGCCCTGTGGCTGGGATACCGGCGCGCGTATGCGATTGATCTCTTCTTCGGGCTGATTGCGCTTGGCATTTCATTCCGCCTTGCGGAAGTAAAAACGGACGCAACACCAGTTCATTATCCTGTTGGACAGGAAATCGTTTCGGTTGTGCAGGAAAGCTGGCAGTTTCTTGTCCGTGAGAAAAAAGCAAGAAATATTATGCTGGTGAACGCACTCATCGGTGCCGTTTCTACGCTGGTTCTCTTCTTTTTACAGGCGAAGCTGCCACTCACCGGCATGAACAGCGCGCTGCTTGGACCTGCCCTCTTCGTGATGGGACTCGGCGCGGCACTGGGATCGCGGATGACAGCATACTTTCACAAATACCGCTACCGCGCGATTCTGCTGTTTGGCACGATCGGTGTACTTTTCGCCTTTCTTATGAGCTTTACCGGACTGCCGGCCCTTATGGTCTTCGGCGGATTTATCGGATCCTTTTCCGATGATTTTCTTGAAGTCCGGACCGATATTCTGCTCAATGACATGATCCCGTCCAGGCAGCGGGCGACGCTGATGTCGGTGAACTCGTTTGTCTTTTCTATGATTATGATCGTCCTTTCCACCGTATTTGGATGGATCATGTGATCGTCAAAAATTTACTTTCATTGAAAAACGCTCATCAGTTTTTTTGCTGATGAGCGTTTTTTCAAAAAATGATCAAACACCGCCGCTCCCTGCCGGAACGCCGTCCGGGGTCTGCGGAGGTGTGCTTCCCCCCTCCACATTCTCCACCACTTTTTCTTTCTTCAACCACTTCCAGACATCGCCATATACGCGGTACTTCTCTTTCTCGTTCAGTATTTCATGCCGCATTCCCGGATACAGCTTTCCTCTGACATTGCGGTACCCGATCAGCCGCATATGGTCGATGGATTTTTTAAAGCGCCGCACATTCACATAACACGGATCATCACCGCCGGACAAAAACAGCACCGGCAGCTTCCGGTTTGTGCAATGCCATCCATGAAATCCATACGTCTCCTTCAGCAGATCATTCAGCGCAAAAAAAGCATCATCCGAAAACGTAAAGCCACAGAGCGGATTTTCTTCATACTCCCGCACCACCTCCGGATCCGAACAGCACCAGGCGAACCGGCTCTTCTCATCCGCAAACCGCGCCGCAAACGATCCAAACGACATCGCCTCCAGAAGATTGCTCCGATGCCCATCCCCGAGCACCGCCGCTTCCGCGTGTCCTACAGCCGCCCCCAGCGGCCGCAGATAATTTTTGCTCGGCGAACCGCACACAATCAGCGCATCCAGCTCCTGGTCGTGTTCCTTCGCGTATGCGCGCACAACCAGGGATCCCATACTGTGTCCCATCAGAACAAACGGAAGATCCGGGTACTTCTTCTTTGCCCACTTCGTGACAAGAAACAGATCCTCCACAAGTCCTGCGCCGCCTGCGCCGTACATAAATCCGAGATCCTGCTCCGACTTCACACTCTTTCCGTGCCCGCGGTGATCATGAATCACACACACTACACCGTGTTCCGCCATAAACTCCATAAACGGCAGATACCGCTCCTTGTATTCGCTCATTCCATGGCTGAGCTGCAGAAGCGCCGTCCGCTGTACGCCCTCCTCCGGCTCCACCACAAGCCCGTCAAGCATCAGTCCATCCACCTTCGACTGAATCGTAAAACCTCTTTGCATTGCACCTTCCCCTTTCTTCCAGAACGATGCCGAACTGCCCGAAATTCTAAACCTCCGTGTCCTCCGAAATTTCCGGTGGAACCGCAAACGACAATGTAATCCGATCGTAGCACTCCTCGCACAGATCAAACTCATGCTTTTCCAGGTCCTTCCCGGAAAAGTACCCCCACGTCGTGTTGACCGAGCAGATCCCCTCCAGCAGCATTCCATTCTGTATTTTCATGCTTTTTCCGCAGCAGTTACACACCGCCGCTTCCAGCTCATTTGTGTTTTTGTTGTATTTCCGCATTTTTCTTCCTCCCGTGTATCAAAAAACGTTTCTTTCTTCGTTCCTGACACAAAACAGAAATCAGATTCTCCTGTGTCCTGTCGATTGTAACACATCTTTCCCGCCATTCCTACTGGGAATGAAAGGAAAGTCCTGTGCGTTAAATGCGTATACAATAACGATTTCTCTCTACCTCTTCGGAACCGATTCATCCGTCCGGCTCATCAGCACCGCATCCTCCTTTGGAAGATTGTAGTACCCCTTCCTGAGGCCGTCCTGCACAAAGCCAAGACTCTCATACAGATTCCGCGCCGGCGTATTGCCGATGCGCACATCCAGATGAATGACGCGCACCTTTCTCTCCTGCATCCGACGGAACAGCTCTTCCATCAGTGCACGGCCGATGCCGCGTCTTCTCGCTTTTTCTGCCACGCAGACATTTGTGATCTCACTTTCATCAAAGGAAATCAGGATTCCGAGATATCCTAAAATTTCACCGTCCTCCTCTGCTACAAGAAACAGTGCGTCGTCACGGATCAGAAATGTAAAAAATCCGGTTTCTGTCCACGGAATCGAAAAGTTGGCCTCCTCAATCGGCATCACCTGCTCCAGATCATCGATCTGCATTTCACGGATTGTGATCATTCGCTTTTTTCTCCGTTCTCCTGTTTTTTCACCACATCGGCATGCTTCACAGATTCCCGCTCCGCTCTTTCACGCTCCGCCTGCGATTTTCTCAGGTATTCCGGCTCGTGCTCTTCTGCCGTCTGAATCTTACCTTCTTTGTAATAAACCTCAGCCAGTGCTCCGACGGCTGCCGCTCTCTGGCGGTTGACGTGTGCCGGTGCAAAGGAAAACGGAATCGTCAGCAGTGCCTCTAATTTTTCCCGGTAAACCGCAACGCCGTCCCCGAGGAAAATCACTTCGTGGTCGAGGCAGTTCAGGCCCTCCGCCAGTGCCTCAATGCTCATCGTATCCTGTTCCCAGACCGTATCGAGACGATGATCCGTGTAGCAGTAAACTCCGGTATAGACCTGGTTTCTTCTCGCATCCATGATCGGGCAGACAAATTTGTTAGTATCCCAGATATTGTACGCGATTGCCGCCGTCGTTGGAATGGAAATCAGTGGTTTTTCAAGTGCCAGACCAAGTCCCTTGGCTGTTGCAGAACCGATGCGAAGACCGGTAAACGAGCCCGGACCTCCGGCAACTGCAATCGCATCGATCGTCGAAAGATCCAGCTCTGTCATGTTCGAGATTTCATCCAGCATCGGAAGCAGAGTCTGGGAATGTGTTTTTTTTATAATTTACGGTGTATTCCGCAAGCAGTGTGTCATTTTCAACAACAGCCACCGAAGCCACCAGGCCGGAGCTGTCCAGTGCAAGTATTTTCATAATTTTTTGTTTCCTTTCCGATATTTCCTTCCTGTGCAACTCATTTTGGCAGTCTGCCGGAAACAGGAATCTTTACTATTTCCTTTTGTTTTTCCACCACATTCAGGATTTTTTTCTTTTATTCCACCGTAATTTTCCGGTAATCAAACCCTTTTTCGAGGTCTTTTTCTATCGTAATCGAAATCGCACCCTCCGGGATCAGCTCTTCAATCAGTTCTGCCCATTCGATCAGGCAGACACCCTCACCGAAAAAGTAATCATCGTATCCGATTTCTTCCATTTCTTCTATATCACCGATCCGGTAAACATCGAAATGATAAAATGGCAGACGTCCTTCCGTATATTCCTGAATAATGGTAAATGTGGGACTGTTGACTGCCTCTGTGATGCCAAGTCCTTTTGCAAAGCCCTGCGTCAGAACGGTTTTTCCAACACCAAGGTCTCCGTTTAATGTATAAATCTGGCCCGGCTTCGCCGCTTTTCCCAGCTTTTCGCCAAGGGCAAGCGTCTCCGACGCAGAATTTGTTTCTATGATCATATGCTTTCTTCTCCTCTTTTTCTGCCTATCATTTTAACACAAACAAAAAGGTAATACAACCGCAGAACGAAACCGCTTTTCCTTGTGCTTTTCCTTGCTTTTCTATCTGTTTTCGCTATACTATGTATCAGAGTTTCGCGGCCCAAAAACGTCCCACTCCTGTTTTTTCGGCCCGGAAAACGCGGTAAAACACGCTCTGCGCTTTTGTCCGCGTAAATCAAAAAGGAAAGAGATCAAAACTGTTATGCTGACTGTAATGAAATTTGGCGGAAGCTCCGTCGCAGATCTTGCGCACATCCGCAATGTAGCACAGCGCTGCATCGAAAAACAGCAGGCCGGAAGCCAGGTCGTTGTCGTTCTCTCCGCGATGGGAAAAACGACGGACGGACTGATTGCAACCGCAAAACAGATTACGGAAAAACCGTCCCGCCGCGAGATGGATATGCTTCTTGCCACCGGTGAACAGGTTTCCGTTTCCCTGATGGCCATAACCATGATTCAGATGGGCGTCAGTGCTGTTTCTTTAAATGCCTGGCAGGTACCGATGCACACGACCTCCGATTATCAGAACGCGCGCTTCAAACGGATCGACACCGAGCGCATCCGTAAAGAGCTGGATGACAACAAAATTGTCATTGTCACCGGCTTCCAGGGGATCAACAAATACGATGATATCACAACGCTCGGACGCGGCGGCTCCGATACGACTGCGGTTGCCCTCGCTGCAGAGCTGCACGCGGATGTCTGTGAAATCTACACGGATGTAGACGGCGTCTACACCGCAGATCCGCGGATTGTACCGAATGCGCGCAAGATGGAAGAGGTAACTTACGATGAAATGCTGGAGATGGCTTCGCTCGGCGCAAAAGTCCTTCACAGCAGATGCGTGGAAATCGCAAAAAAATACGGCGTGGAACTTCTGGTCTGCTCCAGTCTGAACCGGAATTCCGGAACGATGGTAAGGGAGAAAACCAAAATGGAAAAAATGTTAATCAGCGGCGTGGCTGCCGACAAAAATGTGGCAAAAATCCGTGTTGCAGGCCTTGGCAACGATCCGGAGAGCACGTTCCGCCTCTTAAATTTACTGGATCGGAACAATCTGAACATCGATGTCATGATCCAGTCACTCGGAAAGGACGGCACAAAATCCGTTTCCTTTACCGTTGCAAAGCCGGATATGCTGCGCACGATCGATGTGCTGAACGACAATAAGGATTCGCTCGGCATCAAAAAGCTGGATTATGATGAGAACGTGGCAAAGATTTCCGTCATCGGAGCCGGTGTCCGCTCCCATTCGGGCGTGGCTGCCAAAATGTTCGGCGCGCTCGCCAATGCAGGAATCAATACCGAGATGATTACCACCTCGGAAATCCGCATCACTGCCCTGATCGACGAAGCATACGCAGATCAGGCAATGCGTGCGATCCATGAGACATTCCTGGAGCGTGTCTGAAAAAAAGGGGGGAACCCCTTTGATACCTGATTGCTACGTGCTTTGCACTCCGGCAATCATCAAAAACATTCGTAATCCGCTCATTTTTCTTCGAAAAATGGCTACTTACGTCTTATCAAGAAATCGTTTAAAAATCAGGAGGAAAACAATGATGTCTAACCCAATCGTTACAATTACTATGGAAAACGGCGATGTGATGAAAGCAGAGCTTTACCCGGAAATCGCGCCGAACACCGTAAACAACTTCATCAGTCTGGTAAAAAAAGGCTTCTATGACGGCCTGATCTTCCACCGCGTCATCCCGGGATTCATGATCCAGGGCGGAGATCCTGCAGGCACAGGCGCCGGCGGCCCGGATTACTGCATCAAGGGTGAGTTCTCCCAGAACGGATTTGAGAACAACCTCGCACACACCCCAGGCGTTCTCTCCATGGCACGTACCATGTTCCCGGACAGCGCAGGAAGCCAGTTCTTCATCATGCACAAAGCTGCTCCGCATCTGGACGGCGCATACGCTGCTTTCGGAAAAGTAACAGAAGGCCTGGAAGTCGTAGATAAAATCGCATCTGTCAACACCGACTACAGCGACAAACCGCTGCAGCCGCAGAGAATGGCTACCGTTACCGTTGAGACCTTCGGCGTCGAGTATCCGGAACCGGAGAAATGCTAAGGATGAACGATGAACTGATGTTAGTTGAACCGTCGGAGGAATACTTCGCCGAACTCGCCGCCTACCGGAACGATTTTCTGGAAAACAGCGATTCCATGGACGGCTGCGGACCGCTTCGCCGGTTTGATGATATGAAGGCGTATCTTGAAGATACCATGCGGTATACCAGAGATGAGACTCTGCCGGAGGGCATGGTTCTCGCAACACAGTTTCTGTGCATCCGCAAATCAGACAACCGCCTTGTCGGCATGATTCAGGTGCGCCACTACCTGAACGATTTTCTGCGCACCTTGGGCGGCCATATCGGCTACTCCGTCCGCCCGTCGGAACGCAGAAAAGGCTATGCCTCCTGGATGCTGAAAAATGTGCAGCCGTACTGCAAAAGCCTCGGCCTTTCCGAAATTCTGGTCTGCTGCCTGGATACCAACGAGGGAAGCCGCAGAACGATCCTGAAAAATGGCGGCCGGTTCGACGGCACCGCTTATCGTGCCGATGAAAACAAAACACTGGAGCGTTACTGGATCACCCTGTAATTTTTAATCTTCCATTTCGCATGGCTCTGAATAGTTTCACAAATTTTTCTTGACATCCATGTCATTTCACTTTATAATTTGGAACTGCAAGCGAACAATTCTGTTCTTATGCAAAATATATGCCCCTGGTAAAAAACCGACGGACAGGCAGGGGTAGTTGCCGAGCGTGGTTAAGAGCCACATTATTGATTGCGTTAAAAGCGCAAATTTTATGAGTTGATTACTTTACAATCGATGCTCTACGACGAGCACATCATCTTATGAAACGGTCAATAAGAGTACGTGACTATATATTTCTGCATAGGAAAACAGGGGGAAGCCTGGATTTTTACATATCCTCTGAAGTTTGCACAATACGATCATGTATAAATTTCGATTTTTAGACAGATGATGCACGTCATCTGTCTTTTTTTCGTGCTTATAGCCAAAGATGAACCCAACACCATTTTCTGAAAAAGGAGAACCAAACAATGTCAAAAGTTATGATCATCGGATGCGGCGGTGTTGCATCCGTAGCCATTCACAAATGCTGCCAGAACAGTGAAGTATTTTCTGAAATTATGATTGCAAGCCGCACACTTTCCAAGTGCGATGCTTTAAAAGAAAAGCTGGCTCCGACCACAAAAACCATTATCACAACAGCAAAGGTGGATGCCGACTGCACAGAAGAATTAATCGCCTTAATCAAACAGTATCAGCCGGATGCCGTCTTAAACCTGGCACTTCCTTATCAGGATCTTACCATTATGGATGCCTGCCTTGCATGTAAGGTTCCTTACATTGATACTGCAAACTACGAAGCAGAAAACACGGATGATCCGGCATGGCGTGCAATCTACGAAAAGAGATGCGAAGAGCTTGGCTTTTCTGCTTACTTTGATTACTCCTGGCAGTGGGCCTATATGGACCGTTTCAAAGAAGCCGGCATCACCGGTCTTCTCGGAACCGGCTTTGACCCGGGTGTCACCAGCGTTTTTGCAGCCTATGCGCAGAAACACTACTTCGACGAAATCCATACCATTGATATTCTGGACTGCAACGGCGGCGACCACGGATATCCGTTTGCAACCAACTTCAATCCGGAAATCAACCTCCGCGAGGTATCCGCTCCCGGCTCTTACTGGGAAAACGGCCACTGGGTAGAAATTCCGCCAATGTCGATCAAACGGGAATATAACTTCGATGAGGTAGGCGAGAAGGATATGTACCTTCTTCACCATGAAGAAATTGAGGCTCTTGCCAAAAACATCCCGGGCGTAAAAAGAATCCGCTTTTTCATGACCTTCGGCCAGAGCTATCTGACCCATATGAAATGTCTGGAAAATGTAGGACTTCTCTCGACCACTCCGATTACCTTCAATGGACAGCAGATCGTACCGATCCAGTTTTTAAAAGAGCTTCTCCCGGATCCTTCCACTCTTGGTCCGCGCACCGTGGGTAAAACCAACATCGGCTGTATTTTACCGGTATCAAGGACGGAAAAGAAAGAAGCATTTACATTTACAATGTCTGTGACCACCAGGAATGCTACCGGGAAGTAGAGTCTCAGGCAATCTCCTACACCACCGGCGTTCCGGCTATGATCGGAACCATGATGGTCGTGAACGGCCTCTGGAACAAGCCGGGTGTCTACACCACAGATGAATTCGATCCGGATCCGTATATGGAAGCACTCAACAAGTGGGGTCTTCCGTGGAAGGTCGTAGAAAATCCTGTTTTAGTAGATTAAGCCTATGTATAAGATAAACGAACTGCCAACTCCCTGTTTTGTCATTGATGAAGGCAAACTGGAAGAAAACTTAAAGCTCCTGCACCAGGTAGAAGAACGCACCGGTGCAAAAATTCTGCTGGCTCAGAAATGCTTTTCCTGCTTTTCGGAATATCCGCTGATTGGAAAATATATCAGCGGAACAACTGCCAGCGGACTCTATGAGGCGCGGCTTGGCAAGGAAGAAATGGGGCTGGAGAATCATGTGTATTCTCCGGCCTACCGCCCGCAGGATATGAAAGAGCTCGCACAAATCTGCGATCACATTATTTTCAATTCAGAAAAACAGCTCCGAACGTACCTCCCCGTACTTGAGGCTTCCGGAACCGCAAAAGCCGGACTTCGCATCAACCCGGAATGCTCCACGCAGGAAGGCCATGCGATTTACGATCCCTGTGCGCCCGGCTCCCGCATGGGCATCCGCGCCTGCGATTTTACAGACGAACTGGCCGATCTTGTGGATGGTCTTCATTTTCATACCCTCTGTGAACAGAATTCGGATGATCTGGAAACCACGCTGCGTGCCGTGGAAGAAAAATTCGGCAAGTGGCTTTTTAAAATGAACTGGCTTAACATGGGAGGCGGACATCATATCACCCGTGATGATTACGATATCGAACGCCTGATTTCCTGTATCAACCATATGAAAGAAACGTATGGTCTTCAGATTTACCTGGAGCCCGGGGAAGCAGTTGCCTTAAACGCGGGCTACAATGTCACAGAAGTTCTCGATATTGTCGAAAATAACGGAAAAATTTTAATTCTTGACACTTCCGCCGCCTGCCATATGCCGGATGTGCTTGAGATGCCGTACCGCCCTCCGCTCAAAGACAGCGGACTGCCGGGGGAAAAGCCTTATACCTACCGCCTTTCCTGCAATACCTGCCTGGCGGGCGACGTAATCGGCGAATATTCCTTCGATTCCCAAATCCGGATCGGTGACAGACTGTATTTTGAAGATATGGCGATTTATTCGATGGTAAAAACCAATACCTTTAACGGAATCCCACTCCCATCCATCGCGGTGATGGACAAAGCTGGAAACTGTCGAATCATAAAGGAGTTTGGATATGAAGATTTCAAAAACCGATTGTCTTAGCATCCCAAAAGCCGATGGCTTTTACATGCCGGGCGAATTTGAGCCCCATGAAGGCACGCTGATGATCTGGCCGTGGCGCCCCGGTTCCTGGAATTACGGGGGCAAAAGCGGCCAGAACGGCATTTGCAGAAATTGCAGAAACAATTGCCGCTTATGAGCAGGTCTATCTCTTCGTCCGGCCACAGGATAAAGCATCAGCACAGGAACTGCTTTCCTCCGAGCGGATCCATCTGATCGAAGCCCCGACAGAGGATGCCTGGGCGAGGGATACCGGCGCTACGTTTGTGGTCAACAATCAGGGCGGGCGAAGAGGCATTCAATGGGAATTCAACGCCTGGGGTGGTCAGTATGACGGTCTGTACTCCCACTTTGAACATGACCGTGAGGTTCCGGAACGAATCTGCAATTTTCTCGGAGATTCCTTCTATAATGCCCGCCCCTTTGTTCTGGAAGGCGGTTCCATCCATGTTGACGGGGAAGGAACCCTGCTTACTACCGAAGAATGTCTGCTGAGTCCGGGACGCAATCCTTCTCTTACAAGAGCGGAAATTGAAGAAAAGCTGCGTCAGTATCTTTCGGTCGAGAAAATCATCTGGCTTCCTTTTGGTATTTACAACGATGAAACCAACGGCCATATCGATAATATGTGCTGCTTTGTAAAGCCAGGAGAAGTGCTTCTTGCCTGGACAGATGACGAAAACGATCCTCAGTATGCCAGAAGCAGGGCCGCTTTTGATCTTCTCTCCCATACCGTTGACGCGAAGGGACGAAGCTTTGTGATTCACAAGCTGCCCATTCCAAAGCATCCCATCTGTATTACAGAAGAAGATCTTCTCGGCTATAATTTTGAAGCTGGCGAAGACCAGCGGGAAGCCGGCGAACGTCTTGCCGCCAGTTATATCAATTTTTACCTTGCCAATCACTGTGTCCTTCTTCCCCGGTTCGGCGATGAAAACGATACCGTGGCTGCAGAAATTCTCGGAGAATGCTTTCCGGATCGACGGATCCTCCCTGTCGATGCACGCGTCATTCTGACCGGCGGAGGCAATATTCACTGTATTACCCAGCAGATTCCGGCAAAGAAAAGAGGAAACAGATTATGAGAAATATAAAAATTGCCGCACTGCAGTTTTCATGCTGCAGCCAGGTACAGGAAAATATAGACAAAGCAGAGACCATGGTCCGTGAAGCCGCTTCCAACGGCGCCAATCTCATCCTTCTTCCTGAATTATTTGAAAGACCGTATTTTTGTCAGGAAAAGCGATACGATTATTATGATTATGCCCTGCCTTTGACAGAAAATCCCGCTGTCCGGCGTTTTCAGGCCGTTGCCGGAGAACTTGGGGTCGTGATTCCGGTCAGCTTTTATGAAAGGGATGTTCAGCGCCTGTTTAATTCCATTGCCATGATCGATGCAGACGGATCCATTCTTGGTGTTTACCGCAAGACCCATATCCCGGACGATCATTTTTATCAGGAAAAATTCTATTTCACTCCCGGGGATACGGGATTCAAGGTCTTTGAAACACGTTTCGGAGCCGTCGGCGTCGGCATCTGCTGGGATCAGTGGTTTCCGGAAACAGCACGATGCATGGCCGTTCAGGGTGCTGAAATCCTGCTCTATCCTACCGCTATCGGAAGTGAGCCGATCCTGAATGTAGACAGCAGCGGGCACTGGCGACGCGTCATGCAGGGACATGCGGCTGCAAATCTTGTTCCGGTTGCTGCTGCAAATCGGATTGGTACTGAAACCGTAATGCCCTGTGAAGAAAATGGCGGCCAGTCCTCTTCTCTTACTTTCTACGGTTCTTCTTTTATTGCCGATGCAACCGGTGAACTCGTGGCATCTGCCGGAAGAGATACCGAGGAAATCCTGTATGCTTCCTTTGATCTGGATAACCTGCGCGAAGAACGTTTTTCCTGGGGCCTTTTCCGTGACCGGCGGCCGGAAACCTACCGTATCATGACGAAACAGTAAAGCCCCGTCGCTTCCTACAGCGGTACGCTGCATCACATATTCTAACTACAAAGGAGAACCGCTATGCAATATGGAGTTTTATGTCTGCTGCCGCCTGCAGCGATGCTGATTTTTGCATTAAAAACAAAAAAATCTTTCGAAGCTCTGATTTTCGGAACCCTGGTTGCCTATCTCATCATGTATAAAGCGGCTTTTATCGAACCCTGGTGTGATCTTCTGCTTTCAGAAATCAGCAACGCAGATAACCAGTATATTCTTCTTCTCTGCGGACTGTTCGGAGGCTTCATTTTCCTGCTCCGCGAGGCAAAAGGAACACTTGGTTTTTCCAACCTGTTAAGCCGTTTCTGTAAAAATGAACGGATCACCATGATGATGTCGGTATTTCTCGGAATCATTATTTTTGTCGATGACTATCTCAACATCATGACCGTTGGAACCTGTATGAAGGATGTCTGTGACAAACGAAAAGTCCCAAGACAGGCGCTTGCCTATATCATTGACTCAACCGGTGCACCTGTCTGTGCACTGATTCCCTTTTCCACCTGGGTGGTCTTTTATTCCGGTGTTTTTATTCAGGAACCGGATATTCTCAACATGGGCTTTTCCACCGGTATGAGTGTTTACTTAAAAGTGCTTCCTTATATGTTTTATCCCATGGCTGCCCTTCTGGTTGTGATTCTGTTTGCCTGCAAACTAATGCCAAAGCTCGGAAAAATGAAAGCTGCCTATGCAGATCTGGAAAAGGAAGAGCAGACACCGGAGCATCCCAAAATGCACAATGCCCCTTCCGTTGACATTGCCATGGCCGGAATGAGCGTTGATTACCCGCCCGAAAATACCAATCCCGGAAATATACTGGATTTTCTGATCCCCATCGGTATTCTGATCGGTGTGACAGTAGCTACACAGGATATGATGCAGGCGATTATTCTTGCTCTTGCTTCCTGTATGATTCTTTATCTTCCGCGGAAAAAAATGACCTTTACGCGGTACGTGGAACTGTTCTTTGCCGGCTTTGCAGATATTCTTCCGGTTCTCGCCATTCTTCTTGCATCCTTTATGATCAAGACTGCCTGCGGCGAAATGGGACTCTCGGAATACGTCATCAACCTGTGTGTTCCGTATATGAATGCCAAAACACTGGCAGCTATTATTTTTGTTGTCATTGCAGTTCTAACCTTTGTCACCAGCTCTTTCTGGGGAATTGAGGCCGTAGCCGTTTCCATCGTTGTTCCGCTTGCCATCGCCCTTGATGCTAATGTACTTCTGGCGCTTGGCGCTGTCGTATCCGGCGGTGTTTTCGGAAGCCATGCATGCTTCTATTCCGACGCAACGGTTCTTTCCTCCGCGACCTGCGAGATTGACAATATGTCACATGCCGTGTCGCAGTTTCCTTACGTCCTGATCAGTGCTGCTCTCGCCGTAGCAGGATTCTTAATCTGCGGAATTTTTGCTCTTTAAAAAGCACCCTTAAAATAAAAAAAGTCTTCGACGATCGGATTTTTCCAGATTCATCGAAGGCTTTTTTTGTTTTTTATTCTTTTACACTCAACCGCACCAGCGCACGCTGCAGCTTGGCTTCGGCAATACGGTATTCTTTGTCTGTCAGACCGCCGTTTGCCAGCGCCTGCTCGGCCCTGTGTTTGGCAGCCTCGGCGCGCTCTGCATCAATATCCTCTTCCCACTCCCAGGTTGTTGCCAGGACACGGCAGACCCCGTTCATCATGGAAAGCATTCCGCCGATGCAGGCGGCATTTCTTCTCGTTCCGTCCTCCAGCACAATATGCGCCTCGCCCATACCAAGTGCAGTGCAGTAATTGCAGTGCCCCGGCAGAATTGCCAGGTCGCCGCTGATGGTTCTGCAGACAACGCGCGCTACGTCACCCTCATAGAGAAGTCCGTCCGGCGTGCCGACACGTAAAGGAAATGTACTCATACGTCATTCCTCCTTTACTGATTCAGTGCTTTTGCTTTTTCAAATACCTCGTCGATGGTACCTGCAAACAGGAAGCAGCTCTCCGGAAGATCGTCGCACTCACCATCGAGGATCATGCGGAATCCGCGCAGGGTTTCTTTTAACGGCACGTATTTTCCTTCCATACCGGTAAACTGTTCCGCTACCGAGAAGCTCTGGGACAGGAAACGCTGTACCTTACGGGCACGGCTGACCGTCAGCTTATCCTCTTCGGACAGCTCGTCCATACCCATGATGGCGATAATGTCCTGCAGCTCTTTGTATCTCTGCAGCACCTGCTGTACGGCACGCGCTACCTCATAGTGCTCATGGCCTACGATTTCCGGTGTCAGAATACGGCTGGTAGAATCGAGCGGATCAACGGCCGGATAAATACCCTGGCTGGAAATTTCACGGGAAAGTACCGTCGTGGCATCCAGATGGGTAAATGTCGTTGCCGGAGCCGGGTCGGTCAGGTCATCGGCCGGCACATAAACAGCCTGTACCGATGTGATGGAACCCTTTCTCGTGGACGTAATACGCTCCTGCAGTGCGCCCATCTCGGTTGCCAGCGTCGGCTGGTATCCTACTGCGGACGGCATACGGCCAAGCAGAGCCGAAACCTCGGAACCTGCCTGCGTAAATCGGAAAATATTATCGATGAACAGCAGCACATCCTGATTTTTCACATCACGGAAGTATTCTGCCATGGTAAGGCCGGAAAGTCCGACACGCATACGCGCTCCCGGCGGCTCGTTCATCTGTCCATAGACCAGTGCTGTTTTATCGATAACACCGCTCTCTTTCATCTCGTTGTAAAGGTCATTTCCTTCACGGGTACGCTCTCCGACACCGGTGAAAACGGAAAGTCCGCCGTGCGCCGTTGCCACGTTGTGGATCAGCTCCATGATAAGGACTGTTTTTCCACGCCGGCACCGCCGAACAGACCGACTTTTTCCGCCCTTGGCATACGGGCAGATCAGGTCAACGACCTTGATTCCGGTTTCGAGGATCTCCGTTGCCGGAACCTGTTCCTCATAGGACGGCGGATCGCGGTGGATCGGCCATTTTTCTGCTGTTTCCGGTGCCGGCTTATTGTCTACGGTCTCACCGAGCAGGTTGAACACGCGGCCTAAGCACTCCTCTCCGACCGGAACGGCGATCGGGCCGCCCGTGTCAACTGCTTTTGTTCCGCGGACAAGTCCGTCTGTGGACTTCATGGCAATGCAGCGAACCATGTTGTCGCCTGTCTGCTGCGCCACTTCCACAACCAGCTTCTCGCCGTGGTTGTCTATCTCGATGGCATTCAGAAGTGCCGGCAGCTCTCCTTCCGGAAAACGGATGTCCAGAACAGGACCCGTTACCTGCACAACCTCGCCAATGTGTTTTTCACTCATTTAACGACTTCTCCTCACTTTTCTTGTTTCCACTCTTACACGCCTTCCGCACCGCCGACAATCTCCGTGATCTCCTGCGTAATGCTTGCCTGACGGGCACGGTTGTAATACAGATTGAGCTGTTCAATCATCTCCTCTGCATTTCCCGTTGCCGCCTCCATTGCGGTACGGCGTGCCGCAAGCTCACTTGCCACACTCTCACAGATACCGCCGTAGATCAGGCCGCCTAAGTATTCCGGCACAATCGCTTCGAATACCTCGACACCGTTTGGCTCATACAGGATCAGATTCCGGATTTTTTTCGCTTCCGGATCCTCTCCGTCCTCTTTTGCAATGTCAATCAGAGGCAGGATCGGCACGGAAACCGGCATCTGCGACAGCATCGACACGAATTTTGTGTAACAAAGCTCCACATGTCCGAAGGTCCCTTTCCGGAACTCACGGCACAGTGCGCGCGCGATCTCAAAGCTGTCTGCCACAGAAAGATTTGCGATCTCGGCAAAGCTGTCCGTCAGAATGTCCAGCTTCCGGGATTTTGCATACTCCACTGCCTTTTTGCCGACCGGAACCACACAGATCTCTTTTCCTTTGGCATCTGCCTCAAAGCATCGGAACAGATTCGCGTTGTATCCGCCCGCAAGGCCGCGGTCTCCGGCAACCAGCACGTAGCAGCATTTCTCGTTTTTGCCTCTTTTGCATAAATGGAATAAAATTCCGTGTTTCCTTTTGCAATATCCTGCAAAGTGCGGTACAGCTCCTGAAAATACGGACGGCAGGTATCAGCCCGCTCCTTCGCTTTTCGCAGCTTGGAGGACGCTACAAGTTCCATCGCCTTGGTAATCTGCATCGTGCTTTCGACACTTTTGATCCGCAGCTTTACGGCTTTCATATTTGCAGCCATAGGCTCCTCCTTCTTTCCTTATTTTGCAGGTCTTGTATTGATAAAGTTTTCGGTGTACGATTCGAGCGCACTTTTCAGCTTCTCTTCGGTATCTGCCTCGAGTTTTCCGGTTGCGGAAATCTCCTGCATCACGGCAGCACCCTCTGCATCGGTATCAAGCCAGGTATACAGTCCGTCCTCATAGGCGCGGACATCCTCAGCTGCAACCTTTGACAGAATTCCTTTCGTTACCGCATAAAGAATGGCCACCTGTTTTTCTACCGGAACCGGTGCATTCTGGTTCTGTTTTAATACTTCCACGATACGCACACCCTGCTCCAGACGCGCCTTTGTATCGGCATCCAGATCGGATCCGAACTGTGCAAAACTTGCCAGCTCGCGGTACTGGGAATAGATCAGTTTCAGAGTTCCGGCTACCTTCTTCATCGCCTTAATCTGCGCATTTCCACCGACACGGGATACGGATACGCCAGGGTTTACCGCCGGCATAACGCCCGAGTGGAACAGCTCTGTCTCAAGGAAAATCTGTCCGTCTGTGATGGAGATGACATTCGTCGGAATATAGGCGGAAATATCGCCTGCCTGGGTCTCAATGATCGGCAGGGCCGTCATGGATCCGCCGCCGTGTTCATCGTCCAGCTTTGCGGCACGCTCCAGAAGTCTGGAATGGAGATAGAAAACATCTCCCGGATAAGCCTCACGTCCCGGCGGACGGCGGATCAGCAGGGAGAGTGCACGGTATGCAACCGCGTGCTTACTTAAGTCATCATAAATGATCAGCACATCTTTTCCCTGATACATAAAGTACTCGCCCATGGCACAGCCGGAATACGGTACGATATACTGCAGCGGGCTCGCTTCGGATGCCGTCGCTGCCACGACGATGGTGTACGCCATTGCGCCGTTCTTCTCAAGATTTTCTACTAAGGACGCTACTGTCGAACGTTTCTGTCCGATGGCAACGTAGATACAGATCACATCCTTGCCTTTCTGATTCAGAATGGTATCGGTTGCGATCGTTGTCTTTCCGGTCTGACGGTCTCCGATGATCAGCTCTCGCTGACCTCTTCCGATCGGAACCATGGAATCGATCGCTTTAATACCGGTCTGCAGCGGCTGATTAACACCTTTTCTCTCACAGATGCCCGGTGCCGGGCTTTCAATCGGACGGTACTCTGCTGCCGTAATCGGGCCTGCGCCGTCGATTGGCTGGCCGAGCGCGTTGACAACGCGTCCGATCATACCTTCTCCGACCGGAACCGAAACGACCTTTCCCGTTCTTTTTACAAGCTGTCCCTCGCTGATGTTCTCGCCGGAACCGAATAAAACGACAGATACACTGTTTTCCTCGAGGTTCTGTGCCATTCCATAGCTTCCATCCTCAAACTCCAGCAGCTCGCCCGCCATGCAGTTCGAAAGACCGCTGGCTCTTGCGATTCCGTCTCCGACCATCAGAACGGTGCCTGTCTCATCCTGCCGGATCGCATTTTCATAATATTTGATCTGGCTGCGGATGACCTTGGATATTTCTTCTGGTTTCAGTTGCATGTTTTCCTCCTACACCACTGTATCGCTGATTCTTCTGGAAAGCTCGGACAAACGTCCCTTTACGGTTCCGTCAAACAGCTTTCCGTCGAGTTCTACGCGGACACCCGCCAGAACGGACGGATCGGTTTTCAGTTCCATCACGACCGTTTTTCCGCTCATTGTTTCCAGTTTTTTCTTCAGAAGCTCTTCCTGTTCCTTCGACAGGGATGCTGCGCTCGTCACAACTGCCTCAGCAATATTGTGGGCTGCGTAGTATCTGCGCTGGAATGCTTCCTGGCATCCGCCGAATTCACGGAGAAGATTTTTTTCACACAGCAGTTTGATAAAATTGACCAAATACGGTTCCGCCTGGCCGCCAAATGCCGCGTCGATCAGCCCGATCCGCTCTTTTCGCGGAATCGAAGGCTCCGATAAAAGGCGCGGATACTCCGGGTTTTCCCGGAACAGAGCTCGGATCTCCTTCATCTCGGAAAGGATTTCCTCTTCGAGATGCTCCTCCTGGGCCAGCTCATACAGGCTCCCACCGTATACTCTGGCAGTTTCTGTCATGATGCTTCACCTACATTCGATATAAATTCATCTATCAGCTTCTCATGGTCTTTTTCATTAATCTCACGTTCAATGACCTTTCCGGCAATATCCATGGCAATGCCGCCGATCTCGCCTTTGACTTCATTGACCGCTTTCTTTTTCTCCTGGGCAATCTCTTTTTCTGCCTTGTTTTTCAGGGCAGCTGCCTGTTCGGAAGCCTCTTTTACGATTTTCTCGCTCTGCAGCGTCGCTGTCTTTCTGGCGCTTTCGAGAATCTCGTTGGCCTTTGCCTTGGCCTCCTGCATATTCTGCTCATATTCCTCTTTGATGGCGTTGGCTTCTTTTTTTGCCGCCTCTGCGTCTGTGATCTCCGCATCGGCTGCCGCACGCCGTTTTTCCAGCATCTCATTGATCGGTTTGAAAAGGAACCGTTTGATCAGATACATCTGGATAAAGAGGTTGCAGATCTGTGCGATAAAAGTCCAGGGGACAATTCCTACCAGTTCCTGAACCTGCATAGTTTCTTTCCTCCTAGCAATACTCTACTCTTTGCTCTATTTCAGGAAGTTCATGAACATTCCCGGTGCTACGAAGATCAGAAGCAGGCCGGTTACGAAACCGTAAATACCGGTTGTCTCTGCGATCGCGCATCCAAGAAGCATGGTACTTGTTACGTCGCCTTTGCATTCCGGCTGACGTCCGATTGCTTCCAGTGCCTTTGCTACTGCGTTACCTTCACCAATACCAGGTCCGATACCTGCGATCAGGGAGCATCCTGCGCCGATTGCGCATCCTGCGAGAGCGATACCTTTTGCTAAAATCTGAAAATCCATCTTGTTTTCCTCCTGTATTTTCTTTTTGTAAACCTCATTTTTTAATCTCTTTAGCCTTCCTCTGCTGCATTCGCAATGTACATGACAGTCAGCATACAGAAAATAAAGGCCTGCATCACGCCGGAGAACCAGTCAAAGTAAACCGACAGAACCGCCGGAACACCGACATCCAGAATCGGAATCTGCGAGAGGGTTCTTCCGAGCACGCCGGGAAGCAGTCCCAGCAGCTTTCCACTTGCCAGTGCCAGCGATCCGTAGATCAGGGCATTGATGACAACGCCGGAAAGAATGTTTCCAAAGTGACGGCACGCCATACTGATCGGCGTTGCGAGCTCCGACAAAACGTTAAACGGTGTCATAACCGCAATCGGAGTCGTGAAGCCCTTCAGATATCCGCCAAAACCGTTGGTTTTGATCTTCTGTGTGGTGATCATGATGAAAACCACAACAGCCCAGGCCGCCTCGGTAGAAAGATCTGCTGTCGGACTTCGAAGTCCGATCAGGCTGATCAGGTTCGAGACAACGCTGGTCGCGAAAAGCGCCGACACAAAAGGAATCAGATACCGGAATTTTTCTCCCATGTTGCCGATGACGAATTTATTTGCGGTTTCCACAATCATTTCTGCCACCGCCTGGCGTTTGGAGATGTTCCGTATCTTCAAATCTCTTGTGAGCCAGATGCAAAGTCCGGTAATGAGTGCCATTACAATCCAGCTTACCACCAGCGTTTCGCTGATCTGAATTTTCCCGAACAGCGGAAAATCGATCGGGATCGTAAAAAAGACTTTTGCACCGGAGATATCAACCTCCATTCTCTTTTCTCACCTCCTCTGTATGAGATAAAATAAAAAATTTGAACCTTTTGTCAAAGCGGATCTTCACAATCCGCTTCGCTGCTTGCTCATAACCGAATCGCTGCTTCGCTGTTTCGGTTTCAAAACGCCGTCCCGTCTTTGCGGCTTTCGCCAAAGATCAGGTTCAGCGCTTTATGCTGTTTTTTATGCCCTTCAGCTTGATGGCCGTTCCCGGAATTAAAAGCGGCAGGATTCCTGCGGCAAACTGGAAGCATGGAAGCACAATCGCCAGAATTGCCCAGAGCATCTGCATCAGGTTTCTCTGCGAATAGCTTGCCTGCATCCGCCGTTTTGCTCCCGCCTCGTCTGTCTCGGACACTGCTTTTTGTACTGCCATACCCATCAGGAAAAAGTTCAGCACCGCAACGGCACCGCCTCCGATTCCCCCGAGGATCACCCGATAGTCAAATGGGATTTTTTCCGGCCAGATCAGGTGCAGGATCAGAAACCCGACCCACATCACAACCACGCCGACAACAGTATAGATGGCAACATTTTTCGTCTCCTTTTTACGGCCGGCTGGACCTTGTCTCCGAAATTGCTCATATCGCCTTGTTTCCTTTCTAATGGATTTTCCCCTTAAAATCAGTCTGAAATCTTTTCTCTGCCACTTGATCTTCATCAACTGTGAAAACTTTTTCAGACACGTTCTAAATATGTCGGTTGAAAGACACCCGCTTTTTCTTCTTTTTTCCGTCCGGCTCCGTCTCGATGCGTTTCTGATGCCGCAGAACGCTCTGCCCGAATTTCCAGGCTGTCACGGCACCGCCTCCGATCCCAAAGAAAAAGCCGATCAGATAAATCCATGTTCCAACCGAAAAGCGGTCGCAAAGCCACCAGCAAAGTGCCAGGCAAAGAAAAGAGGCGTCACAAGGGACAGTCCGAATTGTGTCAACATTGTGAGATTGGTAATCATCCCCGTCCACTTCTTCATATCCTGTCCCTTTCTGCCGTCTCTTTTTTGTCAGACTTTCGGGTCTGCGTTCTGTCTTCCATTTTTGTAACCGCTTAGTCAGATTGTACCATAAACGTTTTCATAAGACAAATGAATTTGTATATTTTCCAAATTATTTGTTTTTATTTACATTCTTTTCATAATAATTGGAACAATTTTCTCATTTGTCCCATTGCAAAATTGCAGCGTTCACCTCGCTTCTTATTTTTTGAAAAAAACTGCGGTTTTATTCCACACATACTGCCGTTTTTTCTTTCCAACCGGAAAGCTGATAGCTTACCTCATAGTGTCCCGGCTCCAGCAGGTATCTGCCGTTTTCTTCTGATCCGAGCACTTCTGCAACCGCTTCTTTTTCACTTTTGGCAACCATTGGAAGTATGGCCTCTGCGGTACAGTCGAACGGAACATCCATGGTGATGGTCACGTGCTCTTTGTCGGAAAGCTCCCAGCGAATGCTGTACATTCCCGATGCAGAATCATATTTTGCCTCTGCATACCTCAAATCCCAGTTCAGCGTCGGTGCAAACTGTACGGTCCTGACACCCGGATGGGATTCCATCGTGTTGATGCCGGCAACGTGACGGAACATCCATTCCTGGATGGAGCCGTAAGCATAATGGTTCATACTGTTCATACTGATGCCGGAAATCGTACCGTCCGCAAGAAGGGAATTCCAGCGTTCCCAAACGGTAGTTGCACCAAGCTTAACCTCATAAAGCCAACCCGGAAATTCCTCGTTCAGCAACAGTTCGTAGGCAAGATCATTCATGCCGTTGTCGGTGAGCACATTGTTCAGCAATGGTGTTCCGACAAATCCCGTCTTCAGTTTGTGGTTACTCTGCTCAAACAGCTTCAGAAGCTGCCGTTTTGTCAGCTCTTCGTTCTTTGACAGATGGTATTTCAGCGTCAGCAGCAGCGCCGTCTGTGTTTTGATGCAGCAGCGGCCTGTTGCGCTGTAATATTCTTCCTGTACCACAGCAAACTGCTCCTCGGACAGCTTCTGATACTTCTCCTGCTCCTCGCGGTATCCCAGCACACCGGCCGCTTTTGCCACGATTCCTGCGCTGATCGCATAATACAGGTTTGCAATAAACTCCTCGTCCGTTGCACCCATGACCTGCTCAGCGCCCTGCACCGGATTGTCAAGCGCCAGCCAGTCGCCAAAGTGGAATACATATCTCCAGCCATGGTTGTCCCCATCCACTTTCGTGATGTAGTCCACCCACGATTTCATGCTCACAAACTGATCTTCCAGAATGCTCTTGTCCCCATAAAACAGATATAGATTCCACGGAATGATACACGCCGCATCGCCCCAGACACACGCTGCATCCTCGATGCCGCACGATGGCACCACATGCGGCACCTTTCCGCCGAGCACGCTCTGCTCTTTTGCCATGTCGTACAGGTATTTTGCATAGAATGCATACGTATCTTCGAGATACATTGCCGTCGGCGAGAATACCTGCGCATCTCCCGTCCATCCCATGCGCTCGTCACGCTGCGGGCAGTCGGTCGGAACATCTACAAAATTGCACTTTAAGCCCCAGCGCACATTGCTGATGAGCTGATTGACCAAATCACTTCCTGTTTTCATCCAGCCTGTCGCTGTGATGTTGCTGTAATAAGAAAGACCCGTGAAATCCTCTTTTTTCAGATCCGGAATGCCTTCGATCTTCACGTAACGGTAGCCGTAGAACGTAAAATGCGGCACAAGATCCATTTCGGTCCCATCGGAAATATAGATGTATTCGGATTTTGCACTCCGCAGATTGTCATTGTAGAAATTGCCGCGCTGCAAAATCTCACCTGTCTGAACATGAACTTTGGTTCCTGCCGGCACGTTGACATGCAGCTTGAAAATTCCCGTAAACTCCTGCCCCATATCGAAGACCAGCTCGCCGGCCGGAGTATGAAGCAGTTCTTTAGGTTCAAACGTCTCATGAATCGTCACCGGAAGGCTCATGCGTTCCGTCAGTTCTCCTTTTGGTGCCTCACAAAAAACCGCCTTCTCCAATGGCAGTTCCGACAGCGTGTCGTCCCGGTGCTCACCGTCGTAAAGATTCGAGAATGCAATTTTACTGCGCCGCACCTGCCACGATTCATCCGTGCCAATCACCTCTTCCGAACCGTCCGCATACGTCAGATGCAGCTCCGCAATCAGCTTCCACTCATTGCCGTAAAATCCCTTGTCCTCAAACGCACTGAATCCAAACCGCGCCTTGTACCAGCCGTTTCCAAGCAGCACACGGAGCATTCCCTGTTTTGAAACCTCCTCTGTCACATCATACGTCTGATACTGTACCCATTCATTGTAATCATTGCTGTACGGCGTCAGGTACTCATCCCCGACACGCTTCTCATCCACATACACCTCATACAGTCCAAGTCCGCAGACATACAGCCTGGCCTTCGCTACCTCTTTTGCCGGAACAATTTCTTTTCAAAATATGGATGACGGTTCTCCTTACTGTCACAGGAAATCCATTTTCCTGTCCATGCTTCATTCCGTTTTCCGGTCTCAAAAAACTGTACTTCACTCACCGCCGTCTCCCCGGCATCACTGCCCGCTTCCACGTTCCAGTAATACCGCGTTCTCGGCTCCAGATCCAGCTTCACCGGATAGAAAAGACTGCTCGCCTTATCATCCTCTCCGGAATCAAACAGCAGATGCTCCATCGCTGCATCCGATGCTACACGGATTCTCGCATAGCTCTGTTTTTTTCCTTCCGCGTCTTTCACTTTCCAGGAAAAGACCGTTCTCTCCATTCGGAACCCCATTGGATTTTCCAGATGATTCACCTGTGCGTGATAAATTTTCATTTCAATATCCTCCTCCATCTTATTTTTGAAAATTCCCCCATTTTTTCTCATTTTATCATGATCCCTTTCGAGAAAAAAGGTTCTGTTTTGCAGGAAAAAACATCTTTATTTGCACCATTTCCTGCCCACCAGACATCTCCCCGGATTGCCAGAAAGTATGGGACATTTTCCCTTTTTCGGGCTACACCGAAACTAATAAGAGCCTGTGCTTTCCTTTCCTCTCCGCCGCAGTGCGATCCTGCCCGGAGGGCTTTTTACTTTTCGGGAAAATTCAACGAAGTTTCCTGTAAAGTAAAAAAATGCCGGATTCTTTGAACCGCCCCAAGAAATCAGATTTTTAGATCTAACTTTTTAGGACGGTTCATCCGACATTTTTCCGGAATTTTCCGGCTCTATCTTCAGTTTCTATCTTCAGTTCAGCAATTCATCCGCCAGCGTTCTCTTCGGCACATAGTGCACATCGTTCTCATCCCGGTAATAATTCGTATTCCCATCCTCCGGCACATCCACCAGATGAATCTCCTCCGCCGGTTTTCCAAACGCCACAATCAAAAGCGGCCGGATCTCCTCAGGCAGTCCAAGCACTTCCATTACCTCGCCCGCCTGAAAATTCCCGATCATACAGCCGCCAAGTCCCTGCTCCACCGCCGCAAGCAGCATCGTCTGTGCCACAATCCCGACATCCTTCTGATACCGGTTCAGATTCTCATCAATCCTCTTATCCTGGCAGATCACAACAAAGCCCGTCGGCCGTTTCCCCGGATGCGGCAGTACCATATCCGGCAGCGCCCGCGCCCACTTTGTCAGCCCCTGCACCTTCTCCACTTCTTCCGGCTCCCACGCCAGAAAATACTTCAACGGCTGCTTATTCACACTCGAAGGACAAAGCCGCGCGCAATCCACAAACACTTCCAACGTCTCCCGCGAAATCCGCACCGACTCATCAAATCCACGATAACTCCTGTTTTTTAATACCAGATCCTTTAACATCATTCTTCATCCTCCTGTCTTAACTTTTCTTTCTATCTCCCACTCTACCACACCTCCCACCCCCTATCAATCACCTTTTTCTCATTTTCCCTCTTGACATACTTTGATATTCAAAGTATTATATATCTAGTTTTCAAAACCATATAGTAAGGTTTTTAACATTACATTTTTACCAATACCAGATCCCGTGCCCGCCGCCGTGTCGGGGATGTTCCTCCAGGATGGCGCATTTGCAGGAGGCCTGCAAACTCTTAGGCTATGGAATTTTGCGTTGCTTGAAAAAACGGCACTGTCTGAGCGCAGCGAGTTCGCCGTTTTTTCAAGCGCCCTTAGCAAAATCCCAAAGCCTTAGAGTTTCCTGGCCTCCGAAACCGCGCCATCCTGGAGGAACATCCCCGGCGCGGCGGCGGGCACGGGATCGTCCATTTATCAAAAAGGAGAATTCATATGTTACCAAATTTAAAAATAGGAAATCTCACCGCCAAATACCCCATCATCCAAGGCGGAATGGGCGTCGGCATCAGCCTCTCATCCCTCGCCGGCGCCGTCGCCAAAGCCGGCGGAATCGGCGTCATCTCCGCTGCCCAGCCCGGCTGGCGCGATCCGGAATTCGCGCGTGATCCCTTAAGCGCCAATCTTCGCGCCCTCGCCTTCCACATCCGCCGCGCCAAAGAAATCTCAAACGGCGGCATCATCGGCGTCAATATCATGTGCGCTCTGACCCACTACGAGGAATACGTCCGCTGCTGCATCGAAAACGGAGCCGATCTCATCATCTCCGGGGCCGGTCTCCCGACCGATCTGCCAAAATACACAAAGGGAAGCTCCATCAAGCTCGCCCCTATCGTTTCCCCTCCCCGGACTGCCAAGGTTCTTCTGAAGCTTTGGGACAATCACTATCACCGCGTTCCTGATCTCGTTGTCATCGAAGGTCCCGCGGCCGGCGGCCATCTGGGCTACTCCGCCGAAACCGTGGAAGAAACAGCACGGCGCGGCTACGATGACGAAATCCGGGAAATTCTGCAGATTGTACATGGCTACGAAGAAAAATATGCCTGTACCATCCCCGTCGTCTTTGCCGGAGGCGTCTACACCCATGAGGATATCCTTCACTATCTGTCGCTTGGCTGCGCAGGCGTCCAGATGGCTACCCGTTTCGTTGTCACGGAAGAATGCGATGCCGATCCCCGCTACAAACAGGCATACCTGAATGCAAAAAAAGGAAGATATCACGATCATGCACAGTCCGGTCGGCATGCCGGGCCGCGCAATCCGCAATCCGTTTCTGACGGAACGCGAACAGGAACGGGAAAAAATTCTCACACTGCTACCAGTGCCTCAAAAAAGTGCGACAAAGCCTCCATTCCCTACTGTATTACCACTGCCCTGACCCGCGCTGCCGATGGCGATACCGACAACGCTCTCCTTTTCTGCGGAGAAAATGCATGGCGTCTCGATCACATGACCACCGTGCCGGAGCTGATGGCGGAACTGGCCGGGGGAATACCTGCCGGACAGCAAAAAAGTAAAAAAGTTTAGTAGTGACTTTCCTTCCCAATAATGTTACAATCTCTTTATGGTGTCAGCATAAAAAATTCTTCAAGAACTGACCATAAACCCAAAATTTTTAGTAACACACAAAAGGAAGGAACTCTATGAACAAACACAACAAATCCCGCAGCTCGTTTTCCGGCAAAATCGGTTACGTGCTGGCTGCAGCAGGCGCTTCCGTCGGACTTGGAAATATCTGGCGTTTTCCCCTACCTCGCAGCAAAAGTACGGCGGAGGAATTTTT
>ENA-OQET01000120-OQET01000120.1-human-gut-metagenome-genome-assembly--contig:-NODE-120-length-41381-cov-3.975857_pt1 | contig 41381 bp, 37 predicted proteins | sample MGYA00242800_ERZ504645 | MGnify/ENA primary metagenome ERZ504645 (study PRJEB26092, sample SAMD00036308) | human gut metagenome | host: Homo sapiens | study: EMG produced TPA metagenomics assembly of... | reverse complement strand
TTCGTGTCGCTCGGCTGCCCGAAGAATCAGGTCGACGGTGAGCTGATGCTTGCAAAGCTTCAGAACGCCGGATTTGAAAATGCGGACAATTTCGAGCGCCTCGACGCAGTTATAGTCAACACCTGCGCGTTTATCGACTCCGCCAAGCAGGAGGCTATTGACACAAGTTCTGGAGATGGTCGGCCTCCAAAAAGACGGACTCGTCCGCGCGGTCATTGTCACCGGATGCCTCGCCGAGCGCTACCGCGACGAGATACTTCAGGAGATTCCCGAGGTTGATGCGGTCGTCGGCATCGGCGCAAACGGCGATATCGACAAGATAGTTGACGAAGTTCTCGACGGCAAGCAGGTCAACGTGTTCCCCGACAAAAAGGAGCTTCCCATGTGCGGCGAGCGCGTGCTCACCACTCCCGATTACTGGGCGTATCTCAAGATAGCCGAGGGCTGCTCGAACTGCTGCACCTATTGCGCCATCCCGTCCATCCGCGGACCATTCCGCAGCCGCGACGAGGAGAGCATAGTCGAAGAGGCGAAGACCCTTGCGAATGGGGGTGTCAAAGAGCTTGTGCTTATCGCGCAGGATGTCTCGTCCTACGGCATTGATATCTACGGCGAATACAGGCTCGCTCATCTGCTTGATTTGCTCTGTGAGATCGACGGCATCGAGTGGATACGCCTGCTCTATTGCTATCCCGATAAGATAACCGACGAGCTTATCGACACCATGGCTTCCCAGCCCAAGGTGCTCCATTATATAGACCTGCCGCTCCAGCACGCGGACGATAAAATCCTCAAGGCGATGAACCGCCACAGCACCGCAGAAGAGACCCGCGAGGTCATAAGAAAACTGCGCGAGCGTATGCCGGATATTGCTATCCGCACGACATTTATAGTCGGCTTCCCCGGCGAGGGCGACGACGAGTTTGAGACTCTCGCCGAGTTCATCAACGAGGAGGAGTTCGAGCGCCTCGGATGCTTTGAATATTCCCCGCAGGAGGGTACTCCCGCCGCGAAGATGGAGAATCAGGTCGACGACGATGTCAAATCCCGCCGCGCCGAGGTCATCATGCAGGATCAGTATGAGATAATGACCGAGAAGAACAACAATATGATCGGCAAGACCCTGCGTGTGCTCACCGAGAGCTACGATGATTATACCGACAGCTACTCGGGTCGCTCATATATGGACGCGCCCGATATCGACGGCAAGATAATCTTCACTTCGCCCGATTTCATAAAAGAAGGCGAGTTCGTCGATGTCGAGATACTCGGTGTCAACGAATATGATCTGCTCGGAAGAACAGTAAAATAAACCCGGAAAGGGGAATTGAAATGCAGAAGCTGAATCTGCCAAATAAACTGACGCTCATAAGAATGTTCCTCGCGCCTATTTATCTCGCGCTGATGCTTATTGAGTTCCCTTATCATTACATAGTCGCGCTCGCTGTTTTCTCGGTCGCGTCACTGACCGATATGCTCGACGGCAAGATTGCACGAAAGAATAATCTTATTACCGTTTTCGGCAAGCTTCTCGATCCGCTCGCCGATAAAATGCTCACCACCGCCGCTCTGCTCGCATTCATGCGCGAGGGCTGGTGCAGCATCTGGATCGTCATGATAGTCCTCACCCGCGAGTTCGCCGTCGCAGGCGTCCGCCTTATCGCCACGGCGCAGGGCATTGTTATCCCCGCAAACTATTGGGGCAAGGCGAAAACCGTCAGCCAGATGGTGTTCACTATTGTTATCATGCTCCTTGCCGAGCTTAACGCGACGTTTGATATTTTTGCAAATGCCGGCTGGTTCACTCTCACGAGAGTGTCGAATATCATGCTTTGGATAACCGCCGTTCTGACGGTCGTTTCGGGCATCACATATTTTGTGGACAGCAAAAAACTTATTGACTTTTCCAAGTGATTTCAATATAATGATTAGTAGATATGTAAGTCATATCGGCTGACAAAAACCAAAAAATAACATGCGTTTACCGGGAGAAGTAGCCGGATATCCGCGGCATCAGAGAGGGAGCCCGAAGCTGAGAAAGCTCCTTGCCGTATGAAGGTGAAATGCACCCGTCAGCACGCAGGGGGAACCGAAGTATCCCTGCGCGGAAGGCACCGTTATCGGCCGGGCGCGTATTTGCGCGCAGAGATATAAACAGGAGTGGAACCGCGCTCAGGCGCCTCCGTTGTCCGCAAGGATAACGGAGGCTTTTTGTATGTTATTTGCATATTGAGCGGCTGTAGGGGCGGATATAATCCGTCCGCGAAAATGCACAGACTTATTAACAGCGCATACGCACTCCAAACAACTAACGCCGCATCGCGGCAGCAATTTTATCCGAGCTCAAGGAGTTGATGTTTATGTTTGACAGGCTCAGGGAGGATATAAGCACCTTCAAACGGCGCGACCCCGCCGCGAGAAACGCGCTCGAAATCTTCTTCCTCTATCCGGGTCTTAAAGCTATAAGAATGCACCGCAGAGCCAATTGGTGCTATCGCCGCAGGATGTTCTTCCTCGCACGCTGGATATCGCAGCGGGCGGCGCGTAAAACCGGGATAGAGATACACCCGGCGGCGACCATCGGCAGGCGCTTTTTCATCGACCACGGCACCGGCGTCGTTATCGGCGAGACCGCCGTTATCGGCGACGATGTTATGATATATCAGGGCGTGACCCTCGGCGGTACCGGCAAGGATACCGGCAAACGCCATCCGACTATCGGCAACAATGTCATGATCGGCGCGGGCGCAAAGGTGCTCGGCCCGTTCAAAGTCGGCGATAACTCGAATATCGCCGCGGGCGCGGTGGTTCTCGATGAGATTCCGCCAGACTGTACCGCCGTCGGCGTTCCGGCTCATATCGTTCGCCGCAACGGAGTCAGGGTCGACGATCTCGACCAGGTGCATATACCCGACCCGGTCGCGCAGGAGCTTTGCAGGCTCGAGCATCAGGTCTCCCAGCTGAGAAAACAGCTTGAGGAGCAGGAAAGCACACAGTAAATTGACTGAAAGGAAGATATAAATGAAAGTCTATAACACTCTCACAAGAAAAAAAGAAGAGCTTGTCCCGATAACTCCGGGCGAGATCAAGATGTACGCCTGCGGCCCGACCGTGTATAACTATATCCACATCGGCAACGCCGCCCGCTGTGCATCTTCGATATCCTGCGCCGCTATCTCGAATATCGCGGCTACAATGTGAAGTTCGTTCAGAATTTCACGGATATCGACGATAAGATAATCAGACGCGCAAACGAGGAGCATGTTGATTTCTCCGAGATTTCCGAGCGCTATATAAAAGAGTTCTGGACCGATGCCGACGGACTCAATGTCCGCCACGCAACGATAAATCCGAAGCTACCGAGAATATCGACGCCATCATTCAGATAATCTCGACCCTTATCGAAAAGGGGCTACGCCTATGAGGCGCAGGGCGACGTTTATTTCAGCACCGAGAAGTTCAAGGATTACGGCAAGCTCTCGCATCAGCCGCTTGAGGATCTTGAGGCGGGCGCGCGTATAATGGTCGGCGAGGTCAAGCGCGAGCCGATGGACTTCGCCGTCTGGAAAGCCGCGAAACCCGGCGAGCCCGCATGGGATTCCCCGTGGGGCAAGGGCAGACCCGGCTGGCATATCGAGTGCTCCGCGATGAACTGGCGCTATCTCGGCGACACCATTGACATTCACTGCGGCGGTCAGGATCTCATCTTCCCGCACCATGAGAATGAGATAGCCCAGAGCGAGTGCTTCACAGGCAAGCCGTTCGCCCACTATTGGATGCACAACGGATACATCAACGTTGACAATGTGAAGATGTCGAAATCTCTCGGCAATTTCTTCACCGTGCGCGACGTCGCCGAAAAATACGGATATGAGCCCATACGCTATCTGCTCATCTCCGCCCAGTACAGAAGCCCGATAAACTACAGCACCGATATCATCGAGCAGTGCATCTCCGCGCTCAACAGGCTCTATACCTGCCGCGATTCGCTCGATTTCGAGCTCAAGAACGCTGTCGACGCAGAGCATGACGGCGATAAGGCGATTATCGACGGATTTGATAAATACAGAGAGCAGTTTATCTCCGCCATGGACGACGATCTCAACACCGCCGACGCCATCGCTTCGATATTTGAGCTCGTCCGCGATATCAATACAAATGTTGTCGGCAAGACCCCCTCAAAGGCGCTTGTTGAGGGTGCGATAGCCATGTTCGACGAGCTGACCGGTGTGCTCGGACTCGTCTATAACCGCAAGACCGAGACTCTCGACAGCGATGTTGAAGCTCTTATTGAGGCGCGCACGAACGCCCGCAAGGAGAAAAACTGGGCCGAGGCGGACAGAATCAGAGATCAGCTCAAGAAAATGGGCATCGTCCTCGAGGATACTGCCCAGGGCGTGAAGTGGCACAGAGAATAAATCTATAGACAAAACGCATAAATTAATGTATAATACTATGTGACTTTTTAATTAAATTGCGGAGGTTGAGTAAGTGAACGATCTGAAAACCCGATTCTTTGACGATGTGGACAAAAACTGTCCTCTTCCGGAGTATCCCCGCCCGCAGCTTGTGCGCGAGGATTGGTTGTGCCTCAACGGCGAGTGCGATTATGAGATAACCCCGGCGGGCGACGCCTGCCCGAAAGATTTCAGCGGCAAGATAATCCTGCCTTTCGCCATCGAGAGCCAGCTCTCCGGCGTTCAGCGCGCGCTTCAGCCAGACGAGCGCCTTTGGTACAGAAAGAGGTTCACTCTCGACAGCCGCTTTGATAATAAGCGCTGCATTTTGCATTTCGGCGCTGTCGATTGGCAGTGCGAGGTGTTTGTCAACGGCGTCTCCGTCGGCACTCATACCGGCGGCTATTGCCCGTTCTCTTTTGATATAACAGACGAACTTGTCGACGGCGAAAATGAACTTGTTGTCAAGGTCTATGACCCGACCGACAAGGGCTGGCAGAATCGCGGCAAGCAGGTTCTCAAATCCGTCGGCTTCTGGTATACCGGAACCTCCGGAATCTGGCAGACCGTGTGGCTTGAGCCCGTGGCTCAGAGCCATATCACCTGTGTGCGCCTGACCCCTGATATCGACGCGGGCGAGATAATCGTCTCCTGCACCGGCGAGGGACTTGACGGCTGCACGATAGAGGCTGAGATTTCGCTCGGCGGCGAGCAGGTGTATTCCGGCGAGATGAAGCTCAACGCGCATCTTCCCGTGCCCGATGCGAAACTCTGGAGCCCCGAGAGCCCGACTCTCTATGACCTTGTGCTCACCGTGAAGAAAAACGGCGAGGCTGTTGATACGGTCAAGAGCTATTTCGGCATGAGAAAGTTCAGCATCGGCAAGGATAAGCAGGGTCTGCCGCGCCTTATGCTCAATAACGAGCCCTATTTCCAGCGCGGCCTGCTCGATCAGGGCTATTGGAGCGACGGCGGTCTGACTCCACCCAACGACGAAGCGATGATATTCGATATCGCCGAGATGAAGCGCCTCGGCTTTAATATGCTCAGAAAGCATATCAAGGTCGAGCCCCTGCGTTGGTACTATCACTGCGACAGACTCGGCATGATAGTCTGGCAGGATATGGTCAGCGGCGGCGAGTATATCGGAAATATCCTTGCGGGTGTTCTGCCGAATATCGGCATCGGCGTCAAGGATAATAAATATAACTGGTTCAGCCGCGGCGAAAAGGAGTGGCGCGATGACTACCGCCGCGAGCTGTTCGAGATGATAGACAATCTCTATAACTGCACCTGCATCGGCTGCTGGGTGCCCTTCAACGAGGGCTGGGGTCAGTTCGACGCGAAGGAGATCGGCGATGCCGTCAAGGCATACGATCCCTCGAGAATCGTTGACCACGCGAGCGGCTGGTACGATCAGAAGGGCTGCGACCTCAAGAGCATGCACAAATATATCCTGCCGATTCATATGCCGAAGCTTGACGGCAGACCGTTCGTCATAAGCGAATACGGCGGATACAGCATGATTCTCGACGGCCACGTCTGGAACAAGCAGAAGAGCTTCGGCTATATCATGTTCAGGTCGAAGGAGAAGCTCTCCGCGGCTTATAAGAAGCTGCACGAGAAGCAGGTCATCCCGCTGATAAAGAAAGGACTTTGCGCCACTGTTTATACTCAGGTCAGCGACGTCGAGTTCGAGGTCAACGGAATGTATACATATGACCGCAAGGTGTTGAAGCTCGACGAAAAGACCGTGCAGGAAGTTAAATTCCAAGCTGCATTTTTAAGGAAGAAAGCGACAGATGAAGTCACTGCTTATAAGACTGATCAAAAAAAACTCGGCGATATGCGCCGCCACCTGCTCTATTACCGCATTTGGCCTGCGGTCTACAGGCACGCGGCGAAAAAGCCGATAGACGAAAAAAAGGTGCTCCTTGCTTCAAACAGCAAAACGCTTCCGGACAACCTGTCCTGCATGAAGCGTGAGCTTGAGGCGCGCGGGATGCACTGCACCGAGATGCTCATTCCCGCGGGAGCGGGCAGTATAAGCGCGAGGGCTGCGGAGTTCAGGCAGAATATCCGCTTCCAGCGCGAGTATGCGACGAGCAAACTCGTCTTTGTTGAGGATGCGTTCTTTCCGCTGTTCGCGAATCATCCGCGAAAGGGCACCGAGGTCATTCAGCTTTGGCATGCGTGCGGTGCGTTCAAAAAATGGGGCTATTCGACCGCCGACCTCAAGTGGGGCGCGGACAGAAAGAGCCTCGAACGCTATCCAATCCATAACACCTATACCGCAGTCACCGTGTCGGCGCGCAATATTATTCCGTATTATGCCGAGGCGTTCAACTGCCCGGAGAGCATAATCAGACCTCTCGGTGTGCCGAGGACGGATATTTATTTCAATCCCGATTTCGTCTCGTCCGCCCGTGAGGAAATGCTCAAAAAGTTCCCGCAGATAGGGGACAGGAAGATAATTCTCTATGCCCCGACATTTCGCGGCAACTCGATTCTCAAGTCCTATATGGATCTGAAGCTCGATATCGAGCGCATGAATGCGGAACTGTCCGACGATTTCGTCCTGCTGTATAAGCTCCATCCGCAGACGGCGAAACGCTTTTCGCTCAGCGCCGAAGAGCGCGAAAAATATGAGAATTTCGTGTTCGATATCTCAAAAGATGTGCGAATCGACCTCGCAATGTGCGCTGCTGATATGCTGATAAGCGACTATTCGTCCGTGATTTTTGAATATTCGCTGCTCAGCCGTCCGATGATATTCTTTGCCTATGATCTCGAAGAATATGACCGCGACCGCAGTTTCTATAACAAATATGAGGACTTCGTTCCCGGCCCTATAGTCCGGGATACCGAGGGCATTATTTCCGCCGTCAGGCAGGCGCAGTCCGGCTTCGACAGCGCGGAAATTGAAAACTTCAGAAACTATTTTATGGACGCCTGCGACGGGCACAGTACCGCGCGCATCGCCGAAGCGTTCATGGAAAAATAAGGTGTATCATATGAAAAAGACTTTCAAAGCCACAGCGGCATTCCTACTCATCCTGGCAGTCGCCATAGGTATGTGCGCGTGCTCGGGCGGAGCCGGAGGCAAAGTGCCCGGCAAAAAGATCGCCATAGTCACAGCGACCCTGTCGCAGAACCTCGAGGAATATCAGCGTGCGGCTCAGCTTGCAAGCGAATATTCCTATGTCGAGCATGTTGTCTATACCGACACGCGCGTCGGCACTTCGGGCATTCTCGATTTCTATAAGCGCGTCAACGATATCGCCTCCGATGCGAGCTACGGCGCGATAGTTATCGCGAGAGCGAATCTCGGAGCCGTCGCGGCAGTCAGAGCGGCAAAGGCAAAGAACCCCGATAAGCTCATCGTCTGCACAGCACCCGAGGAGAATATCCAGACTCTTGCGAAGTCCGCCGATGCCATTCTTGCGATAGATACTGCCAAGGACGCGGCAATGATGGTCGAAGAGGCGCACGGACGCGGCGCGCAGGTCTTTGTCTATTACGCCACCGGCGTTCAGCAGAGCACCCCGAGCATCAAGGAGTCGCGCGAAGCGGCTGAGAAGAAGTGCGAGGAGCTCGGCATGACATATAAATTTGTCAACTGCTACGATGTCTCGCAGGCTCTCGGCATAAAGGGCGCGCAGAGTTTCATGAAAGAGGATATCGCCCGCCAGCTCAAGAATTTCGAGGGCAAGAAGATTGCGGCTTATTGCGCCGATATATCTTCTCAGGCGGAGCTTATAAAGAACGCCTGCCCGAACGGCATAATCGTCGCGGGCACAAGCTTCCCGAGCATCTATGACGGCTACACTGCCGCTTTTGATATCGAGGTCGGCAAGAAGTGGGACAACAAGTCCAAGGTGTTCAGCAAGGTCAGAGCCGCGATAAGAGCGAACGGCGGCACGAAGAACCAGTTCATCGTGTGGGACGATCTGACCGCATCTTCAATGACCGAGGCAGCGTTTGAATATGCAAGAGCCACTCTCTGCGGCGAGCAGATTGATATGGCAAAGGCGGTCAAGTCGAGCTTCCCGTCGAAGATAAAAGTGTCTGACAAACAGCTCGACAAATGTACCTTCATTTACACGGAGGACTACCGCGTATTATGAGAGGAAAATTCATTGTAGTTGAGGGACTTGACGGCTCCGGCAAGGGCACCCAGACGGCTCTGCTTTGCGCTTATCTTAAGTCGCAGGGCAGAAATGTGTATCCGACCGCCGAGCCCACCGAGTCGGTGACCGGCGGTATGATAAGAGATGTGCTCAGCGGTGCAAGGCAGCGCACATCCTCGGAGCTCGCTGCGCTCTTCCTCGCGGACCGCGTGGCGCACAATATGAACCCCGTCAACGGCATAGAAAAGACGCTCCAAGCGGGAATCGATGTCGTGTGCGACAGATATTATTATTCGTCCATCGCCTATCAGGCGGTGGGGGAGGACAGGCAGTGGGTCATCGATATGAACCTCGACTGCCCCGGCATACTCAAGCCGGATATCTGCATCTTCTTCGATGTCGACCCGGAGAGCTGCCACGAGAGAATAGAAAACGGGCGCGTGTATCTCGAAATTTTTGAGCGCGACCCGGAGCAGATAAACGCCATCCGCGAGCGGTATTACAGCGCGTTTGAACTGCTCAAAGACAGAGACAATATCGTCGTCATCGACGCCGCACGCGATATAGATTCCGTCGCCGCCGATGTCAGAAAAGCGATTGATACGGTTATAAAATAACTAATCCGCCCAATTCCGGGCGGATTTTTTCGCTTTAACTCAAGGCGATGTTGGCAAAAACAAGGAGCATAGCGCCCGCTCCAAGGGCGATAGGCGACTATGTTTTGAGAGTCGCTCGTGCGGCTTGCTTCGCAAGCCGTTCCCTCGCCCATCTCAGTTAGACTTCAAACACTGCGGCGCGGCTGTTGAAAGCTTGATTATAAAAATTGGCTGAAACACTTGCTTTTACTTTGCTGTGGCTCGAGTGATGGACAAATCTCAATTTTGCAATACCGAAAAAACAAGCCGCCCGGTTACCCGAGCGGCTCAAATTATTTATTCAGCTTTGGATTAATACATTCCGCCGCCGGCCTGTGCAGCCATCGCTGCGGCGTTTGCCGCGTCTGCTGCCGGGTCGGGCTTGTCGGTGACAAGGCTCTCGGTGGTCAGAACCATTGCCGCAACGGAAGCGGCGTTCTGCAGAGCGGAGCGGGTGACCTTTGTCGGGTCAACAACGCCGGCCTCGAACATGTCAACATATCCGTCAGAAGCGAAGTTGTAGCCGTAGCCGATCTTTCCGGACTCAACGATGTGATTGATGATAACCGAACCCTCAAGTCCCGCGTTGGAAGCAATCTGGCGAACGGGCTCTTCAAGAGCCTTGAGAACGATCTTCACGCCGGTCTTCTCGTCGGAATCCTCGGTGCTGTCAAGCAGAGCCTTGACTGCGGGGATAGCGTTGAGCAGTGCGACGCCGCCGCCTGCAACGGAACCCTCTTCAACAGCTGCCTTGGTTGCTGCGAGAGCGTCCTCGATGCGGAGCTTCTTCTCCTTCATCTCAGTCTCGGTAGCTGCGCCGACCTTGATGACCGCTACGCCGCCTGCAAGCTTTGCAAGGCGCTCCTGAAGCTTCTCTCTGTCATAGTCGGAAGCGGTGTTTTCAATCTGGGTGCGGATCTGGTTGACTCTGGACTTGATAGCGTCCTTGTCGCCTGCGCCGTCAACAATGATGGTGTTCTCCTTGGAGACCTTGACCTGGCGTGCGCGGCCGAGATCGGAAATCTGGGTGTCCTTGAGCTCAAGACCGAGTTCGGAGGTGATGACCTTGCCGCCGGTGAGGATAGCGATATCCTGGAGCATCTCCTTGCGTCTGTCGCCGAAGCCGGGAGCCTTGATGCCCACGCAGGTGAACACGCCGCGAAGCTTGTTGACAAGGATGGTCGAAAGAGCCTCGCCCTCGATGTCCTCAGCGATGATGATAAGCTTTCCGCCTGCGTGCATGATCTGCTCGAGCAGGGGAAGAAGATCCTGAATGCTTGCAATCTTCTTGTCTGTGATAAGGATGAGAGCGTCGTCGATGACGGCTTCCATCTTGTCGGTGTCGGTTACCATGTAGGGGGAGATGTAGCCTCTGTCGAACTGCATGCCCTCGACAACCTCTGCCTCGGTCTGTGCAATCTTCGACTCCTCAACGGTGATAACGCCGTCGGAGGTGACCTTCTCCATAGCGTCGGCAATGATTCTGCCGATATCCTCGTCGGCGGAGGAAATGGTGGCTATTCTCGCGATGTCCTCGGTGCCCTTAACAGGCTGAGAGTGGGACTTGACAGCCTCGATAGCGGCATCAACAGCCTTTTGGATGCCCTTTTTGATGACCATCGGGTTTGCGCCTGCAACAACGTTCTTCATGCCCTCGCGGACGAGTGCCTGAGCGAGCAGGGTAGCGGTGGTGGTGCCGTCGCCGGCGACATCGTTTGTCTTTGTGGCGACTTCTTTTATAAGCTGAGCGCCCATGTTCTCAAAGGGATCTTCGAGCTCAACATCCTTGGCGATGGTGACACCGTCGTTGGTGATGAGGGGAGCGCCGTACTTCTTGTCGAGCACAACGTTTCTGCCCTTGGGGCCGAGCGTAATTTTAACTGTGTTAGCGAGCTTATCGATACCGGCCTGGAGAGCCTTGCGGGCTTCCTCACCGTAAATGATCTGTTTTGCCATGATGAATTACCTCCGATTATTCTACGATAGCGAGAATGTCGCTCTGACGGACTATGGTGTATTCCTCTTTGTTGAGCTTGACCTCAGTGCCGGAATATTTGCCGGTTATGACTCTGTCGCCGACCTTGACGTACATCTCAACTTCCTTGCCGTCAACGAGTCCGCCGGGACCCACTGCAACGACCTCAGCGACCTGGGGCTTCTCCTGTGCGGAAGCGGCGAGGATAATGCCGCTGCTCGTAGTTTCTTCAACCTCGACAGGCTTGACAACAACTCTGTCTGCAAGCGGTTTAATGTTCATATCGATTCCTCCTGAATTATAAAAAATGCAAGCTTAAAAATCTTTTGGCACTCTACATCCCCGAGTGCTAATTCATATTCTAAACCCATTTGTACCAAAAATCAATACCTTTTTCCAAAGTTTACAATTATGTCATAAACTTTGTCAGCAGTTTGAAAAGACGGTATAATACACAATAGTATTACGCCCGCCCGAAAAGATGCCGGAGCGTGAATATAAAAAGGCAAAAAAATTACGGCACCGTTTAAAACAGTGCCGTGAATATCTGTTCGGTCATCAGACAGCGCGTGTAACTTTGCCGGAACGAAGGCAACGAGTACATGCATAAACTCTCTTGGGAGAGCCGTTCACTATAGCCTTGACCCTTTTAATGTTGGGCTTCCAGGTTCTGTTTGAACGTCTGTGAGAATGGGAAACCTTGATGCCGAAAGACACATCCTTACCGCAATATTCGCATTTTGCCATGTGTCGCACCTCCTTCTTTACTCGGTAACAGATGATATGATAACAGATAACTCGCAAAAAAGCAAGCTTTTTTTGATTTTTTGTAGCTCCGAACGCGAAAAACTTGAAAATAATTATTATCCCTGATATAATATAGCAGTCAAAAGCCGCGCAGACATTCAGCGGACGGCACATATGCGGATATGGCGGAATTGGCAGACGCGCCGGATTTAGGATCCGGTGGGCAACCATGCAGGTTCGATCCCTGTTATCCGCACCAAAAATCGGCAAGTATCGTCAGATATTTGCCGATTTTTACTTTTCACTCTTCACTTTTCACTCTTCACTCTCCACTTTTCACTTGCCACTCACCACTATCCACTTTTCACTCTCCGCTCGCCAGTTCTATTATCATCTTTCAAGTTCTTTTGCAGCCACGCTCAGCGGCTGCTCTTTTCTTTTTATAAGGCAGATGCTGCGCTCGGGTATCTCTTCTTCGAGGTCGATTATCTGCACTTTGTCGGAAGGATTTACGAACTCCTCGGGCACGAATCCGACTCCGAGATCCGCCTGCGCCATCGGGAGAATCTGATCTGCCGTTGCCGCTTCGATGTCAGGGCTGTACGGCAGACCGTGCTCGGTGAAGAACGCCGAATAAAACTCGAATGATTTTGTGCTCGTGCCGAGAGATATCAGCGGATAGTTACCGAGATCGGCGAGGCTTATCTTTCTGCCGAGCAGCTCTTTGAATGCCGGCGAGCATATCGCCACCTCGCGCACGGAGCGAAGCGGGGTTTCGCTCAGCGAGGCGGAGCGGACGGTCGGAGTCGTGACGATTGCGATATCCGCCGTTCCGTCCTTGAGCGCGGCTATTGCCTGCGGGGTCGAGTGGTTGCTGATGCGTATGCGAACCCCGGGATAGAGCATGCGAAATTTTTTTGAGCACTGGCAGAAGCAGGCAGCGCAGGGCTACCTCGCTCGCCGCGACGAAAACCGTGCCCGTCTGCAAATTCTTGCTCTCGGTTATCTCTTCTTCGCCCGCCTCGATGTGCTCGATGGCGACCTTGATGTGCTCATACAGCTTCTGACCCTCCGGCGTCAGGCGCATGCCGCGGTTTGTGCGCGAAAACAGGGGGCAGCCGAGCTCGCTTTCGAGGTTCTTTATCGTCCTTGTCAAATTGGGCTGGTTGTTCAAAAGCAGCTTCGCGGCTTGAGAGATGTTGCCGTATTTTGCGACGAAGTAAAAGATTCGGTAGTAGTCGTAGTTTATGTTCATGATAAGCCTCCGCTGATATATGTTTTGGATATCGTTGATATATGTATTATAGATTTTACACATGTCTGCAACTGGATTATAATACACTCGTCAAAAAAAGTAAAGCCCGGAAAGAAGAATTACTTTGAATTATCTGAAAGCAAGCAGCGAAGAGCTGGCAGCAGAAAAAGAGAAAGCTACGAAAGAGCTCCAAAAACTTCTAAAAAACGGCGTGACGCTCGATCTGTCGCGCGGAAAGCCGTCGGCGGAGCCAGCTGGATTTGTCGCTCGGTATGCTCGATGTTATCGACAGCCGCAGCATCCTCGACTCCGAGAGCGGGCAGGATTGCCGCAACTACGGCGGACTTGACGGAATCCCGGAGGCAAAGCGCCTGCTCGCGCATATGATGGGCACGCACTCGTCGCATACGCTTGTCGGCGGGAACAGCAGCCTTACTATGATGTATCAGATAGTCAGCCACGGCATGACCGACGGAATCTGCGGCGCGAAGCCCTGGCAGGAGGTTGAAGGGCGCAAGTTCCTCTGTCCCGTCCCCGGATATGACCGCCATTTTGCAATAACCGAGCATTTCGGCTTCGAGCTTGTCCCCGTGCCGATGCTGCCGACGGGTCCCGATATGGACGAGGTCGAAAAATTGATAAAGGACGAAAAGGTGAAAGGTATCTGGTGCGTGCCGAAATACCAGAACCCAACGGGAATCGTGTTCAGCGACGAGACAGTCAGACGTTTCGCCGCATTGAAGCCGGCGGCGGAGGATTTCCGTATCTTCTGGGACAATGCCTACTGTGTCCACGCCTTTGACGGCGACAATGCGCAGATACCGGATATAATCGAGGAATGCGAAAAAGCCGGCAGCGCCGATATGGTCTATGAGTTTTGCTCCACGAGCAAGATAACCTTCCCGGGCGCGGGCGTTGCGGCGGTCGCGGCGAGCCCGGCCAATCTGATAGATATAAAGAGCTTTTTGAAATTCGCGACAATCGGACCGGATAAGATGAACCAGCTGATGCACGCGAGATATTTCAAAAACAGCGCCGGACTTAAAGCGCATATGAAAAAGCACGCCGCCATTTTGAAGCCGAAGTTCGATTCGGTATATAAAGTGCTGGACGAAGAACTGGGCGGCCTGGGCATCGCAGAGTGGACAACGCCAAAGGGCGGGTATTTCCTCTCATTTGACACCATGCCGGGCTGCGCCGGAAAGGTCGTGAAGATGTGCGGCGACTGCGGCGTTACGTTCACTCCCGCCGGGGCAACTTATCCGCACGGACTCGACCCGGAGGATAAAAATATAAGGCTCGCCCCGTCGTTTGCAACGGTCGAAGAGATAACTCTCGCGGTGCGCGTGCTCGCACTCTGCACGAAGCTTGTCAGCATAGACAGACTGACTGTCGATAAAACCAAGGGTCGTGTGTCTGCATGAAGCTCAAAAACGGATTTCACGGACAGATGTCTGACAAATTCCGCGCGGCGGTGTTCATAATACTCTCCGGCGGATTTCAGGATGCCTATACTTATTGCTGCCGCGGCTCGGTCTTTGCAAATGCGCAGACGGGAAACATCGTGCTCATGAGCACGGCTCTTGTCGACGCGGACAGAAGCAGGGTCATCAAATATCTCATCCCCGTTGTGTCGTTTATCATCGGCATCGCGATAGCGGAAGTGGTGCATATGCGGTTCAAAAACTGCGAGAAAATCCACTGGCGGCAGCTGATTCTTATCGATGAGATAGTTCTGCTGTTTGCGGTCGGATTCATGCCGCAGAAGCTCGATCCGCTCGCGAATGCGCTCGTCTCGTTCGTCTGCGCGCTTCAGGTGCAGACATTCCATAAGGTGCGCGGCCATGCCTATGCCAGCACGATGTGCATCGGCAATATGCGAAGCGGCACTGAGGCTCTCTGCGCCTATTTTCGCACAAAGGATAAGGCGATACTCAAAAAGGCGCTTACATATTTCGCGGTCATATTGGTCTTTGCCGTCGGCGCGGGTGTCGGCAGCTTTGTTACCGGGAGACTCGGCGAGAAGTCGATTTGGATATCCTGCGGACTGCTTTTGATAAGCTTCGGCATGATGTTCATCCGCGAAGAGGAAGAGCTTATTCTCAGCGCGGAAAACGGCGCAAAACACAGCGAAAACTGAAATCACGCCGCATGGCGGCAAGTCAAACGAAAGAAGGAGCAATCATTATGTTATCAGCGATAGTCGGTGTCAACTGGGGCGACGAGGGCAAGGGACGCATCGTCGATTATCTTTCGCAGGATTTTGATATAGTTTCGCGCTATCAGGGCGGAAACAATGCGGGTCACACCGTCGTCAACGAAAAGGGCACGTTTATTCTCAATCTGCTTCCCTCCGGCATTCTGCGCGACGGCACAGTGAATATCATGGGCACGGGAATGGTTATTGACATCGAGCACCTCGTCGGCGAGATCGGCAGGCTGCGCGAAAAGGGGATAGAGATATCCCCGGAAAACTTGAAAATCAGCGACCGCGCAACTATCTGCATGCCCTATCACAGGATACAGGACTGCCTCGAAGAGGACAGACTCTCCGATAAAAAATTCGGCTCGACCCGCCGCGGAATCGCGCCCGTCTATGCGGACAAATATATGAAAAAGACCATTCGTATGGGTGATCTGCGCGACATAGACGGCGTCGCCGATCATCTCAGGGATATCGTCGAGTGGAAAAACCTGCTCATCGAGGGCGGATATCACCACGAGCCTATCGACGCCGAAAAAATGCTCACCTGGCTTCGCACCTACGGCAAGCCGCTGCTCCCGTATATCTGCAACACATCGGAATATTTGAGCAAAGCGGCTGACGAGGGCAAAAAGATACTCTTTGAAGCTCAGCTCGGCGCACTCAGGGATATTGATTACGGCATTTATCCGTATACCTCGTCGTCAAACAGCATCGCCGCATTTTCGACTATCGGCGCGGGCATTCCGCAGTTACGTCTTGACGAGAGCATAGGCGTTATGAAAGCCTACTCGACCTGCGTTGGCGAGGGTCCGTTCGTGTGCGAACTGTTCGGTGAAGAGGGCGAAATACTTCGCCGGGCGGGCAACGAATATGGCGCGGCTACCGGCAGACCGAGAAGAGTCGGCGGCTTTGATGTCGTGGCCTCGCGCTACGGAGCGCGTGTACAGGGTGCAACCGCAATCGCGCTGACAAAGCTTGACATTCTCTCTTATTTCGATAAAATCCCCGTCTGCATCGCATATGAAATAGACGGAAAGCGCGTCGATACTTTCCCGACCGGCAGCGCGCTCAATAACGCAAAGCCCGTCTATGAGTATTTTGACGGCTGGAAAGAGGATATCTCCGTCTGCCGCTCGTTCGATGAACTGCCCGAAGCGGCGAAAAAATATATCGACTTCATAGAAACGCAGATCGGCGTGCAGATAAAATATATTTCTGTTGGCGCTGAAAGGGATTCCATCATTATCCGCTGACGCTCCCGCCGCGTGCTTCGCGGGTCACGACCATATGAACAACTATTCCGCCGAATATCACGGGATAAGGCTCAGCTACGGTCTATCGTGCGACCATAATATCTATGTTGTGCCTTCAGGGGCGGCCAGCTTATAAATATCAAAAACGACGGCACATTCACCGTCCAAAGGCTCATTCGCCACAGGGACAGAGCGCCGTGACGATTGGAAAAGAAAAATAAACAAAAAGCCGTTCCTTAATGGGGCGGCTCAATTTATATACTTAAAAACACAAAAGCCATCCCTTTTTTCGAGATGGCTTTTGTGTTTACTCTTCTGCCGTTTCGCTGTATCTTCTCAGTGATATCCTGCCTGCCGTCAGCATGACGCCCTCAAGCATCAGCGCGGAGCAAAGCGGAGCACATATTCTCGGATAGCCGAAGATGAGCACCGCCGTCATGGCTGCGAATGTAAGCGTAACGCGGATTATCGACCGTTCGCGGTAGCGAATTTTCTCCGCGTCGTCGAGCGGCTTTTCTTTCGCCGCCGCAGGGGAGAGGATGCATATTATAATGTATGCCACTGCCGATGCGAGCGCACCGGATTTCAGAACCGCGGACTCGCGCAGGGCGAAGAAAACAAAGCATATCGACAAAAGTATTTCTATCGTCGACAGTATCATGCATCTGCCCTCGGTCGAGGCGTGAAACCCGCCGCCGTATTTCTTGACGAACAGGAACACGGCGTAGAAAATCATGCTCTCGAGCGGAACCGAAAAAATCAGCCCCAGTATCAGGCAGATGACCGCGTACATCAGCTTTGATAACAACGAAAAGAGACCGTAGGCCACGATCTCTTCCTCGCTGTCCGGCAGATACCCGCGCTTCTCAAGACGAGAAGTCAGGCGAACTGACAGATCATAAATCATTTGTTCTTATAGATCTCCGCGCTCTTGGGCATACGGGGCTGATAAGACCAGGGCGAACCAGTCGAATTGATGTCGTCCTTGACGTTCTTCTTGGCGAGAGTGATAACAGACTCTGCCGCTTTCTTTGCTATGTTCTTCATTTTTGTCCACCTGCTGCCGGTTCCATTTAAGTCCGGCATTTCCTTTCTTTGGTATTTTTGGGACAACTACATGATAACATGTCAACAATAAAATTCAATATAACAAACAATATTGCATATTTTTGCGTCAAAACTGCACAAATCCTTAATATTATTTAACAACGGCATAAAATAACAGCGTATTACAAATATAATTGTGTTAGTAAATGGCAGTTTGTTCAAATTAAAAGCGGCAAATGGTAACATTTTCCATGGGTGATGAAAGTGAATGATGAAAAGAAGAATGCCGTTATCGGGGCGCGGATAATGCAGCGCAGAAAGCTGCTCGGAATGAAACAGTCCGAGCTGGCGGAAATTATCGGAGTCTCGGATAATCAGATATCCAATATAGAGAACGGTAGGAGCTATCCGAAGCTCAACAGCTTTATGCTCATCTGCAAGGCTCTCGACTGCAACGCGGACTATTTCTTCTCCGGCGTGATAAGCGATTCTCTTCCCGAGCAGATAGGGGAGATGCTCTCGTCGCTTTCCGTCGAGGAGCAGAGGATGGTCTGGCGCCTTGTTGACTGTTACATACATCAGAAAGATGACTCAACGATTTAACGATTTAAACTATTTGACTTGAGTTTTCTCATATGGTATAATTGTCAACGAGGAGTGGCATTTCGTGAAGATCGCAATTTGTGATGACGACAGTGCTTATGTAAAAAAGATCGAATCGGTGGTTCGCACGACCCTTGCGGAGAAGAATATCGATGCGCGGTTCGATCTCATATCTGACAGTGCGCAACTGCATGACAGCGCGGAAACATATGATATGGCTTTTCTCGATATTGGGATGACCCCGTATAACGGGCTTGAGATTGCCGCAAGACTGAAGAAGAGAAACCGCAATATCATTATATTTTTTATCACATCGTATGATGACTATATCGACGATGCCATGGATCTGCACGTTTTCAGATATATATCCAAACCGCTCGACGCAAGGCGACTCAGAGCGGGAGTCGAAAAAGCGCTGAAGCTCATCGACAGGGCGCGCATAAGCTTTCTTGTGAAAGAGAGCGGAAAAGCCGTGTGTGTCTTCTCAAAAGATATTGTTTTTGTTGAGATAGCCGGACGCTCCACACGGGTCGTGACGACCCAGGGGGAGTACAATTCGGAAAACGGCATTGACTTCTGGGATTCAAAGCTCGCTGCGCCGTCATTCTTCCGCGTGCATAAGAGCTATATAGTCAATGTCCATTATGCAACGGATTACAGCCGCGCGACCATTGTGCTCTGCGGCGAGTACGAAATACCTGTAGCCTATAGAAGGCAGGCGGAGTTCCGCCACTTTTTTCTCAACTATTTCGGGGGACGATGATCTAAATGAATCTGGTTTCTGCACTTTCACACGCTATGGAACTGTTTATTGTTTTTCAGTTCTTTAACGATCTGTTTTCGACCAAGGGCAAGAAAATTGTCGCAACGGCGGTCGGCTTTGGCTTCTATGCCGTGGCGTATGCGGCGTTCCTGTTTGTCAATTCGACGGTCGCCAATATTCTGCTCTGCTTTGTTATCGATTCCGTGTTTGCAAAGCTCTTCTTTGAATGCAATATCAAAGGCGCAACGCTCGGCGCGCTGTTCATAGCGGTGTCGAACACTGCGTCGGAATTTATAGTCATAAGCCTGCTCGCGATAATCGGCGGCGGTGATATAAAGGCGTATCAGTCGAGCGTCTATATCTATCTGCTTATGGTGCTCCTGAGCAAGTCCGTCCTCTTCGTTCTGACGAAAGCGGCTGTTTATGCGGGACTGTATCTGCGCGGTCAGAAGGGCGTGCGCATCCCTGCGTTCCTGCTGATTTATCCTATAGCGTCGATAGTTATCCTCTATACTTTCTGGATGATTTCCGTGCGCTACGATTTGTCGAAGAATATAAGTGTTATAATTTCCGTCGCGTCAATCGCTATAATCGCATCGGCGTTTCTGACTTTCGTCTTTTACGGGCGCACTTCGCGCAAGATGGACGAGCTCTATAAGACCCAGCGCGAGGCGGAGCGACTGCGCACCGACCAGACTTATTACGCCCTGCTCGATCAGCAGAACGAGATGCTCAAGACTATAACGCACGACGAGAAAAATCATCTTATCGCCATAAAAGCACTCGCGAACGATCCCGCAGTCAGCGAATATATCGAGAATATCTACGGCGATATAAAATACCATTCGATGTTTGGCAACACAAAGAACAAGTTCCTCGATTTGCTGCTTAACAAATATAAATCGATCTGCGATTCGAGCGGGATAAGCTTCGAATACAATATAAGAACGGCGAACCTCTCGTTTATGGATGCGCCGGATCTGATAACGCTTCTGAGCAATATCCTCGACAATGCGGTCGAGGCGGCGAGCGTTTCTGAAAAGAAAACGATAGAGCTTTCGATAAACAGGGTCAATGAATTCGATATGCTTTCCTGCGTCAATTCCAGCGACCGCAAGCCGCAGTCCGTCGGCAAATCGCTCAGGACTTCAAAGAATTCCGGCGGCTTCCACGGTCTTGGAACAAAGAGCATCAAGGCGATGGCGGGAAAATATAACGGCGAGTTCGATTGGGCATACAGCGAGGCTGACAGGGAGTTCACGGTCAATATCGCGTTCTTCCATACAGATAAGGAGAGAGTAACAAAATAATATTTTTCGCGGAGCACAGTTTTTTTACTGCGCTCCGTTTGCTGTAATATTCATATATTGCCATGCTCCTTTGCTGTGCTCAAATATCACATCTGAAATTTATATGGCAAAATCAATCTCGGGCTAATGCGGCAGAGCAGTAGCCTGATACTTCGGCACACTGCTGAAGTAAAGTGAATAAATTTTGCAAAACGGCTTAATAGCGCGCTTTCGGGAATCTTTGCGCCGCGTGCGCGCAAAAAACTAATATCGCGGACACCGAGATATAAAGCCGCCGAAAATTTTGATGGCATTCCGGGGTATTTGACAATAAATTCAATCTGTATAAGCTTGCATTTTCGGCTGTATTATGTTAATATGTCCTATATTAAGCAGTCATAAATAGTTGTAATTCAACACTTTTAGTTGTTTGTGGTGCTTTTTCTACGGGGCGGAGCACAATTTTTGCCCCGATACTTTGACGACAGGGAGTTGGCATACTTGGCGAAGTATATCATCAAGCGTGTTGCAATGGGTCTGCTGTGCATATTCATTGTTGCAACACTGACTTTTCTTCTGATGAATCTGGTACCGGGCGGTCCGTTCACGGCTGAGAAGTCTATGAGTGAGGCGGCGCAGAGAGCGCTTGAAGCAAAATTCGGACTGGACAAGCCCCTAGGGCAGCGTTATTTGACATATATGTCCGATCTTCTCAAGGGAGATATGGGCCCGAGCCTTAAACAGCGCGGACGTTCGGTAAACGAAATAATTTCCTCGAAATTTCCGATTTCGGCGCGTCTTGCGGGCGTCGCCGTGCTCGTATCGTTGCTCGTCGGTATCCCGCTGGGCTGTGTCTCGGCCTATAACAGAGGAAAATTCGCCGATAATATTATTATCGTGCTTGCGACCTGCGGAATAGCCATACCGAGCTTCATAAGCAGTGTTATTCTATTGTATACATTCGGAAGCAAGCTGAACATATTACCGACAATAGGACTAAACTCATTGGCATCTTATATAATGCCCGTCACGGCTCTTTCGATTTATCCGACGGCTTATATAACCCGCCTTATGCGTTCGAGCCTGCTCGATGTTATGGGTCAGGACTATATCCGCACCGCGAGGGCAAAGGGTCTGTCGAACTTCAAGGTTCTCTTCAAGCACGCCCTGCGAAACGCCATCCTTCCCGTTGTTACTTATGTCGGCCCCATGCTGGCGGGTCTTATGACCGGATCGTTCGTCGTGGAGAAGATATTCACCATTCCCGGTCTCGGCCGCGATTTCGTCTCGGCGATAAACCAAAAAGACTATACGCTGATAATGGGAACTACAATAGTTCTTGCCACTCTTATAATTGCGGCGAATGTTATAGTTGATATCCTCTATAAGATCATAGACCCCCGTATTAAACTCAAGTAAGGGAGCGGCAGGAGAGAAACGATGAAGAAAAAATTTCCGAGTCTGCACCTGAATGCAGATGATTTTATCCCGGCAACAAACGATGAAAAAGAGAGCCTCGTCGTCATGCGCGACAGCGTCAACTTCTGGGCGGACGGTATGCGCCGCCTGCGCAAGAACAAGATAGCGATGGTCAGCCTCATTTTCATCCTTATAATAATGGTTTTCGCCTATGTCATGCCCGCTTTCTGGCCGTATAGCTACGAGCAGCAGATTAAGTACAGCGAGAATCTCAAGCCCTTTGAGTACAGCCAGACAGAGCAGGCGCAAATCGACGCGGGTGAAAAGGTGTTCCCGCATATCTGCGGAACCGATAAGCTCGGCAGAGACTTCGCAGTCCGCCTTATGATGGGCACGCGAATCAGCCTTACAGTCGGTCTTATCTGCGCGGCGCTCGTCCTGATAGTCGGCTCGATTTTCGGCGCCGTCGCTGGATTTGCCGGTGGCTGGGTCGATATAATAATGATGAGAATCACCGATATTCTCTATACAATACCTGATGTTCTTTTGATAATAGTGCTCTCGCTCGCCTTGAAACCGAGGCTTGAGGATCTCGCCGAACAGCCCGGATTTGGCTGGATGAACACGGTCGGACCGAACCTTATCGCGATATTCCTCGTGTTCGTTCTGCTCTATTGGGTCGGCATGGCGCGTATCACGCGCTCGCAGATTCTTGTGCTCAAGGAGTCCGAATATGTCACGGCGGCGCGCGCTCTCGGCGCAAGCAACTCGCGCATAATCAGAAAGCACCTGCTCACAAACTGCATCGGCACCCTTATCGTTACCACAACTCTTCAGATCCCCTCGGCTATATTCACCGAGAGCTATCTGAGCTTCCTCGGACTCGGCGTTGCGGCTCCCATGCCGTCGCTCGGCTCCCTCGCAACCGATGCTGTCAAGGGCATGAACACTTATCCGCATCTGCTGTTTTTGCCGGCAATACTTATCAGCGTCATCATTCTCGCATTCAACCTCTTCGGCGACGGACTGCGCGATGCGTTTGATCCGAAGCTGAAAAACTGACAAGGAGGGCGAGAATTTTGAGCGAAAAACTTCTGGAAATAAAAGACGAAAAACTCTCGTTCTTCACCCCCGCGGGCGAGGTCAAGGCGCTTAACGGCGTGTCCTTCTCCATGAACGAGGGCGAGGTGCTCGGCATAGTCGGCGAGTCCGGCTCGGGCAAATCCGTTACGGCTTATTCAATAATGGGTCTTACCGCCTATCCCGGCAAGCTCATCGGCGGTACGATATATTTCAACGGTCATCAGATCGAAAAGATGAGCGAAAAAGAAATGCGCAAAATCAGGGGCAACGAGGTCTCGATAATCTTCCAGGATCCCATGACGAGCCTCAACCCTGTCTATACTATCGGCAATCAGATAACCGAGGTTATCCGCCTGCATACGGGCAAGAGCAAAAAAGAGGCATATGACCGCGCGAAGGAGCTGCTCGAGCTTGTCGGCATCAACGAGCCCACAAAGCGCCTCAAGCAGTATCCCCATGAGCTCTCCGGCGGTATGCGTCAGCGAGTCATGATAGCAATAGCCCTCGCGTGCGAGCCCAAACTGCTCATAGCCGACGAGCCCACAACGGCTCTCGACGTTACCATTCAGGCTCAGATACTCGAGCTTATGCAGGAACTCAGACAGAAGCTCGGCATGAGCATCATAATGATAACCCATGACCTCGGCGTCGTCGCCAGCATGTGCGAAAGAATCGCCGTCATGTATGCCGGTCACATCGTTGAGTACGGCACGGCAGATGAGATATTCTATGAGCCCAAGCATGAATACACCAAAGGACTCATCAATTCTATTCCCAAGCTCAGCGCTCAGGAGATAGAGCGCCTTGTGCCTATCGAGGGTCAGCCGGTCGACCTGCTGAATCCTCCCGCAGGCTGCCCGTTCGCGCCGCGCTGCGTAAACTGCATGAAGATATGCCTGCGCGAGATGCCGCCCAAGACGGAGCTTAGCGATACGCACTACAGCCACTGCTGGCTGCTTCAGAAAGAAGAATTTGAAAAGGGGGAGACAAGCTGTGAGTGAGAATGAAAAGCTCGTTGAAGTGCAGCACCTGCAGCAGTCTTTCCCGGCAGGCGGCAGAGGAAAGCACAAAAAATTCGTCCAGGCAGTCGATGATGTCTCGTTCTTTATCAATAAGGGAGAGACGCTCGGTCTCGTCGGTGAGTCCGGCTGCGGCAAAACTACCGTCGGCCGCACGCTGCTCAGACTCTATGAGCCCACGGACGGCAAGATAATCTACGACGGAAATGTTATTTTCGATAAGGAAAACAAAGTGGCGGTCAATATGCTGCCCTTCAGACGCAAGATGCAGATGGTTTTCCAGGATCCCTATGCGAGCCTTGACCCGCGCATGACGATAGGCGATATCGTAGGTGAGCCCATCGATATCCACCATCTCGCCGCCAACAAGGCGGAGAGAAGAGAGAAGATAATCTCCCTTCTTGAGCGCGTCGGACTCAACAGCGAGCACGCAAACCGCTACCCGCACGAGTTCTCCGGCGGTCAGCGCCAGAGAGTCGGTATAGCGAGAGCTCTTGCGGTCGATCCCGAGTTCATCGTCTGCGATGAGCCGGTCTCCGCGCTCGACGTCTCCATTCAGGCGCAGGTCGTCAATATGTTTGAGGATTTGCAGGCGGATCTCGGACTTACTTATCTGTTTATTGCCCACGATCTCAGCGTCGTTCGCCATATCTCGAACCGCATCGGCGTTATGTATCTCGGCAAACTCGTGGAGCTTGCGGACAGCTTCGAGCTTATCGCGCACAGCGTCCACCCCTATACAAGAAGCCTTATCTCGGCAATCCCCGAGGCAGACCCCAAGGCGGCGCGAGCCGCGAAGCGCATCCCGCTTCAGGGCGATGTCCCGAGCCCGCTGAATCCTCCGAGCGGCTGCCGTTTCCGCACCCGCTGCCCCTATGCGGATGAGCAGTGCGCCAACGAGTGCCCGCAGCTCAGGGAGGTAAGCCCCGGCCATTTCGCCGCGTGCCATCATCTCGATAAGGTCGCAGACTGACATATGAAGTCAGAATCAACGGTGTTTATTGCGTTTTGGAGCGCAATGGATAATAAAGCGGCAAAGCCGTAAAATTTTGTAGAGGAGATGTATCAATGAAGATCAAGAGAATCGTATCTCTGTTCCTTGCTTTGGTGCTCGCACTTTCTGCTGTCGCAGTTCTGGGCTCCTGCAAGAAGTCAGAGAAGGGAATCACTGTTCAGATCGGTCCCAACCCGGAAACTCTCGATCCGGCACTCAACAGTGCAGTCGATGGCGGCAACATGCTCATCACTCTGTTTGAGACACTGCTTATCATCGACCAGGACAACAAGGTTCAGCCCGGACAGGCTGAGTCCTACACCGTCAGCCCTGACGGTCTTACTTGGACCTTCACCATACGTGACGGCCTGAAGTGGTCCGACGGCACCGAGCTCAACGCCAAGGACTTTGAGTACACCATGAAGAGAATTGCCAATCCCGATGTCGGCGCACCCTACGGCGAGACTGTTGTCGGCATGATCGAAGGCTATCAGGATGCTATCGGCAATCCCGATAAGAACGGCAAGAAGACCACAAAGCCCGACACTGACAAGCTCAACGTCAAGGCGAGCGAGGATGGCAAGACCCTTACCATCAAGCTTGCATATCCCTGCTCTTATTTCGATAAGATCGTTGCTTTCGGCACCATGAGCCCCGTTCAGAAGGCTACCGTTGAAAAGAACGGCGACAAATGGGCAACCAAGCCCGAGACCTATGTCTGCAACGGCCCCTACATGATCTCCGAGTGGACTCCCGGCGAGAAGATCATATGCAAGAAGAACCCCAACTATAAGGGTGGCTGGGACAACAGCAAGATCGTTACCGAGCAGCTTACTTTCCTCCTTCTCGAGGATTCTGCCGCTTCTTATGCCGCTTATACCAGCGGCCAGGCTCTCATGATAAAGGATGTTCCCACCGAGGAAATCCCGAGCCTCAAGAAGTCAACCGACGGCGGCGACTTCTATGTCGATCCGATCCTCGGCACTTATTACCTCAGCATGAATCTTAATAAGGCTCCCTTCAACAATGTCAATGTCCGTAAGGCTCTCAGCCTTGCTATTGACCGTGAGTATGTTGCCAACACCATCATGCAGGGTACCTACAGCCCGGCTTACAACTATGTCGGACCCAGCATCGTTGACAGCGGCGACGGCATGTTCCTTGACAACGCTATCGCAGCAAACGGCGGCAGCACCTATATCAGCAAGGACTATCAGGCTAACCTCGCCGAGGCTAAGAAGGCTCTCGCAGAGGCAGGCTATCCCGACGGTAAGGGCTTCCCGACCATCACTTATTCGACCAATGATATCGGTTACCACAAGGCTCTTGCTGAGTATCTTCAGCAGGTCTACAAGAAGGAGCTTGGCATCAACATGAAGATCGATGTTGTTGACTGGTCGTCCTTCACTCCTCAGCGTCGCGCCGGTAACTATGAGATGGCTCGTAACGGTTGGGTCATGGACTACAACGACGCTTCCAATATGATCGAGCTGTTCTATTCGTCCAACGGCAACAACGACGGCAAATACAACAGCAAGGCTTTCGACGCCGCTATGGATAAGTCCAAGGTCGCCGATTCCAAGGCTCACTTTGAGGCTCTCCACGAGGCTGAGAAGATCATGTCCGAGGATTATGCTTGCATCCCCGTTGCATACTACAACGACTTCTGGCTGCAGAGCCCGACCCTCAAGGGTACATGGCACAGCCCCTATGGCTACTGGTACTTCCAGTATGCTTATGTTGAGGGTTAAGTCATAATCCAAAGCTCAAAGCATAATTGAACGCTGCCCGTGTCACGCAAGTGGCACGGGCAGTTTTCGCTTTGCCTGTTTTTAGGTATCAGTTTTTCTGTATTTGGAGTGACTATGTGAATGCGATGCAGTAGGGCGGATATCGTTCGACGGCAAAATACATGCAGCTTGTAGGGCGCGGCGACCTCGACGCACCGATGCCGCATTAGCGGCACATAACCTTCACGAATATTTAACGTAGGGACAGCCCTTGCGGCTGTCCGCTGTCGGCGCAGCCGATACAAAATCACATCGGCTTTACGATTGAAATTTCACGCCCCAAAACACACCGATATTCCTCCGATTTTCACCGCTCTGTTGCCAAATTCCGCCGATTGTGCTATCATTGAACCGACAAAAAAACGGAGATGATAAAAATGACCGTTACCGAAAGATTTCTGAAATATGTTACCTTTGAAACCACTTCCGACGAGTCGAGTGATAGCGTGCCCTCGACCGCGACCCAGCTCGTCCTTGCCGATTATCTCGTCGAGGAGCTTCGCGGCGCGGGAGTCACCGACGCCATGCGCGACGAAATGGGCTATGTCTATGGGCATATCCCTGCGTCCGATGGCTGCGAAAATTGCCCGAAGATAGGGCTCGTCTCGCATATGGATACTTCGCCCGATGTCAGCGGCGCGAACGTCAAGCCGCAGATAATCAAATTTGACGGCACGAACGCCCCGATGGTCGGCGATGAATATATCGGGCGCGAGCTTATAGTTACCGACCACACGACTCTGCTCGGCGCGGACGACAAAGCCGGCGTTGCCGAGATAGTCGCCCTGTGCGCCGAAATCAACGCGAACGAAAACATCCGCCACGGTGCGCTGAGCATCTGCTTCACTCCCGATGAGGAGATAGGCAGCGGCGCGGATCACTTCGATTTTGTGCGCTTCAACGCCGATTTTGCCTATACTGTCGACGGCGGCGAGGTCGGCGGCATCGAGTGCGAAAACTTCAACGCCGCGGCGGCAGATATTACGGTTCACGGAGTCAACACCCATCCCGGAACCGCCAAGAACAAGATGAAAAATGCCGCGCTGTATCTCGCGGAGTTCGTCAATATGCTCCCCGCGTGGGAGACCCCGGCGCATACCGAGGGACGCGAGGGCTTCTATCATGTGGCGCATATCGCCGGCAACGAGACCGAGGCGAGCGCGCATATGATAATCCGCGACCACGACAAGAATAACTTCGAGCGCCGCAAGAAGTTCGTCGCCGATACTGTCGGCTTCCTGAACGAAAAGTATGGCGAGGGCACTTTCGAGCTGAATATAAAAGACAGCTATTATAATATGTTAGAGATAATCGAGAAGCATATGGATATCGTCGAGCGTGCCGAAAAAGCCATGCGCGATGCGGGCGTTGAGCCGGAGATAGTGCCGATACGCGGCGGAACGGACGGCGCACGTCTCTCGTTTGAGGGTCTGCCGTGTCCGAACCTTTCGACCGGCGGCATGAATTTTCACAGCATCTATGAGACGATACCCGTCGATGCATTGCCGAAGATGGTCGAGGTGCTGATAAATATCGTGTCCGTGACCGACTGAACAAAAAAATGCCGGAGACAGGGAATCTTCCCGCCTCCGGTGCTTTTATCAATATGGCTCAATGTTGAATTTGAGATTCTTTGTAGGGGTCGGCGACTCGACGACCCTATGCCGCCGTCAACGGCACTGTTTGGAAAGCAGAAAAAAGCAAGGTCAAAACTACGCTTGACCTTGCTTTTTGTTTTATCAGTATTGTTTGCCCTCGCCGATGCGACTGAACGCAAGTATGATGCAGTCAATGCCGAACAGCACAAGGTATGCGCCGACGATGTAAGCGACCGCCGCAACCGAGATGTTCGGGCTGAATATCATCACGATGCCGAGCACAAGCCCGATAATGTTGACTATCATCGTGAACCAGTAGACGAAATTGCCCGCGATGAACCGAATCGTGTTCAGGTGCGAGAGCCTCGAGAGACAGTGCGCGATGAACCATATCGGGAACAGGAGTGAGAGCACCCATTTGCCCGCGTTGGGATAGACGAGCAGCATGACGCCTGCCATGACGCTGAGTATGCCCGAAATGAGTGACACAGTCGGACCGAAGCCGAGATGCTTGTCAACGCGAACATAGAGCACAACATCCGCAATGCCGGTTATTATGGCGATTATGCCGTAGATAATAACGAGGGTCGTCACCGCATTGTCGGGATAGACAAAAGTGAATATTCCGAGCGCCGCGAGCGCAATGCCGATTATAAGCTCCATCCATCCGAAGCCGGAACGCCTTTTCATTCCTCTTCGCCTCCTTTGTTGAGAATGGACATGAATTCTTCGCCGGTTATGGTCTCTTTTTCATAGAGATATTTTGCCAGCTCGTCGAGCTTTCCGCGGTTGTCCGCGAGAATCTTGGAAGCCTTCTCGTGCTGGCGCTTTACAAGTTCAACGACCTTGCGGTCTATTTCGTTCTGCGTGTCCGCAGAGCAGGCGAGCGAAGCGTCGCCGCCGAGATACTGGTTCGAAACCGTCTCGAGAGCCACCATGTCAAAATCTTCGCTCATGCCGTAGCGGGTTATCATCGCGCGGGCAAGCTTTGTCGCCTGCTCGATGTCGTTCGATGCGCCTGTCGTTATCTCGCCGAAAACGAGCTCTTCAGCGGCGCGTCCGCCCGTAAATGTCGCAATCTTGTTTTCAAGCTCCTGCTTTGTCAGCAAATATTTGTCGCCCTGATCGACCTGCATCGTGTAGCCGAGCGCGCCGGAGGTGCGGGGGATTATCGTTATCTTCTGCACGGGCGCCGAGTGTGACTGCATCGCCGCAACGAGCGCGTGACCTATCTCGTGATAAGCGACAACTTTCTTTTCGCTGTCCGAGAGCACCGCGTTCTTTTTCTGATATCCCGCGATGACCGTCTCAATGCTCTCTTCGAGGTCGGATTCGTTGACGACGGTTCGGTTGTTTCTGACCGCGCGCAGAGCCGCCTCATTTATAATATTCGCAAGCTCCGCGCCCGATGCGCCGGATGCCATTCGTGCTATCGTGTGGAAGTTGACGTCGTCTGCCGTCTTTATCTTCTTTGCGTGGACTTTCAGTATTGCCTCGCGTCCCGCAAGGTCGGGCAGCTCAACGGGTACGCGCCTGTCGAAACGGCCGGGGCGGGTGAGCGCGGGATCGAGCGTCTCAGGGCGGTTCGTCGCCGCTAATATGATAACGCCGATATTTTCCTGGAAACCGTCCATCTCTGTGAGCAGCTGGTTGAGCGTCTGTTCGCGCTCGTCGTTGGAGCTGAACTGACCGTCGCGCTTCTTGCCGATGGCGTCGATCTCATCGATGAACACTATGCAGGGGCTTTCTCTTTTGCCTGGCTGAAAAGATCCCTGACCTTTGAAGCACCCATGCCGACGAACATCTCGACGAATTCCGAGCCGGACATCGAGAAGAACGGCACATTCGCTTCGCCCGCAACAGCCTTCGCAAGCATTGTTTTACCTGTTCCGGGAGGGCCGACGAGCAGAACTCCCTTGGGCATCGACGCGCCGACGTCGGAATATTTCTTCGGATTGTGAAGATAGTCGACTATCTCCGAAAGGCTCTCTTTCGCCTCGTCCTCACCTGCAACGTCGCTGAAATGTATGCCCTGGGTCGACGGGACATAGACCTTCGCGTTGCTCTTGCCGAAGCCGAACGCCATGGAGTTTTTGCCGCCCGCCTGTTCCATCAGCTTCTTGCCCATATACTGGCCGAGTCCGATGAAGATTATCAGCGGGAGCACAAAAGTCAGTAGGAAGCTCACCAACGGCGAGGTCGTCGTCTCAATATCCTTTGAGAACTTCGCGCCGGAGTCGTAGAGCCGCTGAGTCAGCGTCGGGTCGTTCATCGCGCCGGTCTTATAGATTTTCTTCGCGTCGTCCTTGTCGGTGAAGATTATCTGATCGTCCTCGACCTCGACATTGCCGATTTTCTTCTGCTCGATCATGCTCATAAATGTGCCGTAGTCGACTTTCGTCACCCGCGCCTTGACGAGCAGGGGAGACACAATCACATTGAACAGCACAATGACGAGCAGCGCAATGCCGTAGTAGAATATCAGAGGCTTCTTTGGGGATTTCACTTCTTTCATTTTCCGCACCTTCCTTTTTTAGGATTGATGTTAATTGAAAATATATATTAATTATACTCTTGCGTCAATATAAGTTCAATACAATTAAAGAATAACAGCAAAAAAGCAATGCTCGCGAATTTGCTTAATATAGTTTCAAAAATGTCATTTGCAAATTGGAATTTGCGGAACACTTGAATTATAGCAAAGCAAAAGCGGGCGACTCGACTAACACTTATAATCAGACTTACAATAGCCGCGCCGCAGTGTTTGATAGTTTTCTTTGAGGAGCGGGCAACATCACCGAAGCGCCGCCGGTGGCGGATGAAGCGAGGCGATGTTGGCGAAAAACAAGGAGCATAGCGCCCGCTCCAAGGGCGATAGGCGACTATGTTTTGAGAGGGCTGAACGGCTTGCGAAGCAAGACGCACGAGCCCGTATTGTTTGAGCGAAGCGAGTTTACGGGCGAATGTGCCGAGCTGCCCACTGAGAGCCGCAAACTATGTACTGCGGCGCGGCGTTGCCGGGGTCTCGGGGTGAAACCCCGAGTCTGCCTTTTCTTTGCAGGCGTTTCTTTTCTCAGACAGAAAAGAAATGCCGAAACGCGGGTAGTGTGAAAAGTTTGATTATAGTGGGACGCGAAGGTAGTAAGCCAATTATAAACAAATCAAAATTGTTGTATCGGCTGCGCCGATAGCGGACAGCCGCGAGGGCTGTCCTTACGAGCGGTCGGTAAAACAAGCCTTTTCAAAGATTTTGTGCCGCTTGCGCGGCATCGGTGCGTCGAGTCGCCGCACCCTGCAAAATACAAGACAATAAGTCACTACAAATTTTGCGATCAAATAATATTCGCCCCTACCGTATATATTTGTTGCTTTGAGCGAAGCAAAACACCCTCTCAGTCTCGGCTTACGCCGAGCCAGCTCCCCTGCAGGGGAGCTTAAATAGTTTTTGTGACAAATCCGATTTATCTCTCCGTATCCCCACATCGCGGCAAAACAAAACAGCCGCAGCAAAACAAATCGCTGCGGCTTGACTTTATATATTTTTTTACTCGCTGATTTTTCTGACTGTCTCCATGACATAGTCGCCGAACTCGCTGCAGGTGCAGCCGTCCTCGCGGCCTGTGATTTTGAGCTTCTTGTCCTCGTACATGCAGATGTCGAGCGCTCTCTCGAGCAGATCGGCTTTTTCCTGCTCGCCGATGTGGGAGAGGAGCATCACGCTCGCTCTGAGCATCGAGCAGGGGTCGGCGTACTGTGCTCTGCCCTCGCGAACCATTCTCGGAGCCGAGCCGTGGATAGCCTCGAACATCGCGTAACGCTTGCCGATGTTTGCGCTGCCGGCTGTGCCGACGCCGCCCTGGAACTCAGCTGCCTCGTCGGTGATGATGTCGCCGTAGAGGTTCGGGAGAATGAAGACTTTGAAGTCGCGGCGGCGCTTCTCGTCGATGAGCTTTGCCGTGGTGATGTCAATGTACCACTCGTCGGTCACGATGTCGGGATATTCCTCGCCGACCTTCTTGCAGAGGTTGAGGAACTTGCCGTCCGTGGTCTTAATGACATTTGCCTTTGTGATTATCGAAACGCGGCCCTTGTTGTTGCGGCGCGCGTAGTCATACGCGAGTCTTGCGATTCTGTCGCAGCCCTCGGAGGTCGTCACGACGAAATCGAGCGCGAGGTCGTCGGTAACATTGACGCCCATCGAGCCGACGGCATATGCACCCTCGGTGTTCTCGCGGAAGAAAGTCCAGTCAATGCCCTGCTCGGGAACCTTGACGGGGCGGAGGTTCGCAAACAGATCGAGAGCTTTTCTCATCGCAACGTTTGCACTCTCGATGTTCGGCCACGGATCGCCCGCCTGCGGGGTAGTGGTCGGACCCTTGAGGATAACGTGGCAGCTCTTGAGCTCTTCGAGCACGTCGTCGGGGATAGCCTTGTTAGCCTTGACGCGGTTTTCGATGGTCAGTCCGTCGATGACCTTGAACTCAATCTTGCCTGCCTTTACTTTATCGTCAAGCAGATATTCGAGAACTCTTGCGGATTCCTTGGTGATGACCGGACCGATGCCGTCGCCGCCGCAGACGCCGATGATTATTTTGTCGAGCGACTTGAAGTCGATGAAATCGCCCTGAGCCTTTATTTTGTCCGAACGGTCGCTCTGAGCGCGGATGAGAGCCTCAAATTTTTCGACGGCGTTCTTGACCTGTGCCTCTGTCATGTTTATCTTCCTCTCTTATTTGTGTGATTCTCTTGTGTAGTTGAGCAGACCGCCTGCGAGGATTATGTCCTTCTGTCTGCCGGAGAAGCTGTAGCAGAGCTTGTAGCTTTCGCCCTTTGTCTCATTTTTAAGAACAGCCTCGCCGCCGTTTTCAATGGTCTCTCTGATGCCGTCGAGCGCGAGCTTGTCTCCCTTCTCAATGCGGTCATAGTCGGCTGGATCGGCGAAGGTGAACGGCACGATACCGGCGTTTATGAGGTTTGCCTGATGTATGCGCGCAAAGGACTTTGTGATAACGCTCTTTATGCCGAGATACAGCGGAACAAGAGCCGCGTGCTCTCTCGAGGAGCCCTGACCGTAGTTGCTGCCGCCGATGATGATTCCCTTTCCTGCCTGCTTGCAGTGCTCGGCAAAGTTCTCGTCGCACTGCTTGAAGCAGAAGTTCGACAGGAACGGTACGTTCGAGCGGTAGGGGAGAATCTTTGCGCCCGCGGGCATGATGTGGTCTGTTGTAATGTTGTCGCCGACCTTGAGAACGACTTCGGCCTCGATGCTCTCGGGCAGTGCGTCGCCGTTGGGGACAGGCTTTATGTTCGGGCCGTAGACTATCTCAAGATTCTTGGCCTCTTCCGGAGAAGCGGGCTTGTCAATAAGATTGTCGTTTATTTCAAAGTGATCGGGCATTGTGATGTGCGGCGCCTCGCCGAGGGTTCTCGGATCGGTCAGCACGCCTGTGAGAGCGGAAGCCGCAGCGACCTCGGGGCTGACGAGATAGACGCCGGCGTCGGCAGTGCCGGAGCGTCCCTCGAAGTTGCGGTTGAAGGTGCGTAGGGAGACAGCGCCCGAGTTCGGGGACTGACCCATGCCGATGCACGGACCGCACGCGCACTCAAGCAGTCTTGCGCCCGCGCCGAGGATGTCGGAGAGTGCGCCGTCCTCGGAGAGCATTCTGAGAACCTGCATCGAGCCGGGGGAGATAGTGAGGCTGACACTCGGGGCGACGCGCTTGCCCTTGAGGATAGCCGCCACCTTGAGCATATCGTAGAGCGAGGAGTTCGTGCAGGAGCCGATGCAGACCTGGTCGATCTTTATCTCGCCTATTTCTGAAACTTTCTTTACATTGTCGGGCATGTGGGGCATTGCCGCGAGGGGTTCGAGGGTGCTGAGGTCTATGTCGATAACCTCGTCATAGACTGCATCGTCGTCCGCCTTGACCTCGACCCAATCCTGCTCTCTGCCCTGAGCGGCGAGGAAAGCCTTCGTCACTTCGTCCGAGGGGAAAACAGAGGTCGTTGCGCCGAGCTCCGTGCCCATGTTTGTTATCGTTGCGCGCTCGGGGACGGAAAGAGTCTTGACTCCGTCTCCGCCGTATTCGATTATCTTGCCCACGCCGCCCTTGACGGACATGATGCGCAGAACTTCGAGGATTATATCCTTTGCGCTGACCCACGGCGAAAGCGCACCGTGCAGGTTTATGCGCGTCATCTTGGGCATAGTTATGTAGTATGCGCCGCCGCCCATCGCAACCGCGACGTCGAGTCCGCCTGCGCCGAACGAGAGCATGCCGATGCCGCCGCCGGTCGGGGTGTGGCTGTCCGAGCCGATGAGCGTCTTGCCGGGGATGCCGAAGCGCTCAAGATGCACCTGATGGCAGATGCCGTTGCCGGGGCGTGAAAAAAGCAGTCCTCTCTTTTTAGCGGCGCTCCTGATGAATCTGTGATCGTCCGCGTTTTCAAAGCCGGTCTGCAAAGTGTTGTGGTCAATGTATGCGACCGAAAGCTCGGTCTTTACTCTCTCGACTCCCATAGCCTCGAATTCAAGGTATGCCATGGTGCCTGTGGCGTCCTGAGTGAGAGTCTGATCGATCCTCAGACCGATCTCGCTGCCAACGGTCATGTCGCCGCTGAGCAGGTGGCTTTTTATAAGCTTTTGTGCAATAGTGCTGCCCACTTGTATCCCTCCGTATAAAAATAAAATTACCTTTAAATTTTATTGCAATCCGCGGATTTTGTCAAGGTGCGCCGCGCCAAATATATACCTGTATATATTACATTTTATAGGGGAAATTGATATATGACGATTTTTTCATGTTGCCCGAAAGCTTTCTGCGTGGTATAATTAAATGTAATCTGCCGCAGTGCGCTGTGCTATGGCTGAATTATCGAAAGTTATTCGGGCATACTGTTTGTCGGGAGTGAATTCGATGAACAGAAAAAAGCACGAAGAACAAAAAGACGGCATATTGGAGCCCGTCGCGCCGACCCCGAGCGTCAGTGAAGAGGACGGAGATTCCTCCGACAGCACGGACAGGGAGCTTCGCCAGATAGTCGAAACAGGTTCGATAACCGTTGACAAGCGCGGGCATTATATCCACTGCCTGACTGTTATCGGTCAGATCGAGGGTCACTATGTCCTGCCGGCGCAGAACAAAAGCTACAAAATACGAGCATGTCATTCCGCAGCTTGTCGCGATAGAAGAGAGCCGTGATATTGAAGGCTTGCTCATAATACTCAACACCGTCGGCGGCGATATTGAAGCCGGACTCGCGATAGCGGAGCTTATAGCCGGAATGAAAACGCCGACCGTGTCCCTCGTCCTCGGCGGCGGACATTCGATAGGCGTGCCGCTCGCGGCTTCGAGCGCGTATTCGTTTATCGCGCCGAGCGCCACCATGACTGTTCACCCGGTCAGAATGACGGGACTTGTCCTGGGCGTGCCGCAGACTATGTCCTATTTTGAGCAGATGCAGGAGCGTATAGTCAGATTCGTCACCGATAATTCGCGCATCTCCGCCGACCGCTTCCGTTCGCTTATGCTCGCAACCGGTCAGCTCGTTATGGATGTCGGCACTGTGCTCGACGGCGAGGCGGCGGTCAAAGAGGGGCTTATAGATTCTCTCGGCTCTCTCTCCGATGCCCTCGATAAGCTCTGCGATATGATCGAGGAGCAGAGTGAAAAGGAAGGGGAGAACGGGTGATGCTCTACACAGTTGTTTCTCCCGCCGAGATTTTTATGCAGCCGCCCGCGGATATCTGCGAGCATCAGACTCCGTTTGGCTGCGTGATGTGTTCAAGGACAGAAAAAGGCGAGGTCGTTGAAAGACTTGTGACGACCGATCCGTTTGAATATCTGAAACCGTGTTATTCACCCGGCACTTTATATTCCGCCGGAAAAATGGAAAAGGGGTAATATAATCATGGAAATACTCAAGGCAATATTGCTCGGCTTTCTGCAGGGCGTGACCGAATTCCTGCCCATCTCATCGAGCGGGCATCTCTCGGTCTTTCAGCACTTCTTCGGCAATGTCGGCGGCACAAGCTCGCTGCTCTTCACGGTGCTGTTACATATGGGCACTCTGATAGCCGTGTTCGTCGTTTATTACAAGACCATATGGGGTCTCATCGTTGAATTTTTCAGCACTATAAAAGATATCTTCACCGGCAAGTTCAAGTGGAGCGAGATGAACGAGAACAGGCGTATGCTCTTCATGTTCGTTATCTCCTGCGTGCCTCTGCTGTTCCTGCTCATTCCCGTCGGCAGCGACAGACGCATCATGGATGTTCTCGGCGGTCTTGCCGATGACAATGATATATTGGTCGAGGGAGTCTGCTTCCTCTTCACCGCAGCTCTCCTGCTCGTCGGCTCATGGCGCGCAAAGAAGGTCAAAGCTCGTCCCCAGATAGGCGCGAAATCCGCGCTTGCCGTCGGCGTGGCTCAGGCTTTCGCCGCCGGATTCCCCGGCATCTCGCGCTCCGGCTCAACCATCTCGACCGGTATGATTTGCGGCGTTTCAAAAGAGTATATGGTTCGCTATTCGTTTATCCTCGGCATACCGGCTATCCTTGCCGCCAATGTCATGGAGATAAAGGACGCCGTAGCCCTCGGCGAGCAGATAGATATCCTGCCTGTTATTATAGGCGTTGTCACCGCCGCCGTCGTCGGCTTTGCCGCGATAAAGGCTCTCGAGTGGCTCGTCAAAATCGATAAGTTCAAAATTTTCGGTTACTACTGCCTTGTCCTCGGCGTTGTTGTTATCATCGCCGGCATAGTTGAAAAGGTCAGATAAGTTCGTTCAAATTTCTAAGGAGGGCCTTAATGGCTGCGAAAAAGACTGCGGCAAAGTCAACGGCCGCTAAGAAGAAAAAAACAACAACTACAACGCCAAAAAAAGCCCCGGCTTCAAAGCCTGCGGCTGCAAAAGAGCCTGTCGAGCAGACTCCCGAGCAGCAGTCCTCGCGCCGCCAGAAAGCGGCTATCGCGCTCATGGCTGTCGCGGCTCTGCTCATAGCCATGGCGTTTATCGAGGGCGAGAGCGCGTGGCGCGCCGTGCATAATTTTATGTTCGGCGTGTTCGGCACGTGTACATATATCTGGCCCGTCATGCTCATTTATGTCTCGGTCATGCTCGCCATGAACAAGACGTTCGGCTCGATATCGTCGAATCTTATCGGCGTCGGGATATCAATATTGCTGCTATGCTCGGCGATACATATTTTCTCGAACCCGTCGGAATATTTCTCGCTCATGACCCTCGGCGATCAGATAAAGACCGCGTGGAGGGATTATGACACATTCCCGAGTGCGGGCGCGCTCGGTGCGCTCGTCGGCGGACTGCTTGCCAAAATGGCAGGCAAGGTAGGCGCGGCGATAATAAATATTATCCTGCTGATAGTCAGCATAATGTTCCTCACGGGACTCACTCTGTCCCGCCTCGGTACATCTATCGCCAAGCCCATAAAGCGCATGAGCGAGGATACCAACGAACGCCTTGAGCGCGGAGCGCAGCGCGTCAGAGATGAGCAGGAGAGAGCGCCGTCGAGAGACAAGCGCAGGGAGAAAAAAGCGGAGGAGCCCTATGTCAGCCCCCGCCCGTTCCCCGTGCCGCCTCTGCCGACCGATACGCCTGCAGCAACTGCAAAGAGCCGCAAAAAATCCGCCGCCGATGAAGGTCCCGAGCCCACCGTGTTCCCGCGCAAGCCGGTTCAGACCGATGTCAACATCGATGATATAGTCAACCGCGTCAACGCCGCGTCGGCGACTGCGAAGATAGCCGAGGGCGTGTCAAAAGCCACCGCCGTTGTGGACGGCAGACCCGCCTGCGTGCCGCCTCTGCCGACCGAGAGCGCGAAAGACGAGCTTGAAATGCTCGATATAAGCAAGAAGCCCATCGAGCCCGAGAAGCCGAAGAGGAAAGAGCCTGATCCCGTGCCCGATGTGCCGGAGGAGGACGAGGAAGAGCCTGTTATCGAGAGTCAGCCGACTTATCGCAAGCCGCCGATAACCTGCCTCAAAGAGCCCATCCATGACGGCAACGATAATTTCTCCGATGAGCTCAAATCCAACGCGCAGAAGCTGCTCGACACGCTCGAAAGCTTCAATGTCCACGCAAAGATAACTGAGATAAGCCGCGGTCCGTCCGTCACGAGATATGAGCTTCAGCCGGACGCGGGCGTCAGAATAAATAAAATAACCAACCTTGCGGATGATATCGCCCTGCGCCTTGCCGCGTCGGGAATAAGAATCGAAGCACCCATTCCGAACAAGGCGGCGATAGGCATCGAGGTGCCCAACAAGCTGCGTTCGATGGTCTATATGCGCGAGATAATCGAAACTCCGCAGTTCAAGAACGCCCAGAGCAAGCTCAATGTTGTCCTCGGCAAGGATATCGCGGGCAACGCCGTCTGCGCAGATCTCGCGAAGATGCCGCATCTGCTCATAGCGGGTACTACGGGTTCCGGTAAATCCGTGTGCCTGAACACAATGATAGTCAGCATTCTCTATAACGCGACCCCCGACGAAGTGAAGCTTCTGATGATTGACCCCAAGCAGGTCGAGTTCACGGTCTATAACGGCATCGCGCATCTCGCCGTGCCCGTCGTGTCCGATCCGCGCAAGGCTTCGGGCGCTCTCACATGGGCGGTCAACGAGATGGAGAACAGATATAAAATACTCTCCGAGAAGAATGTCCGCGATATAAGAGGATATAACAAGTTAGCCGAGCGCGATAAGTCGCTGCGCCCGATGCATCAGATAGTTATTTTCATCGATGAGCTTGCCGATCTTATGATGGTCGCGCCCAATGAAGTCGAGGATGCGATATGCCGCCTCGCTCAGAAAGCGCGTGCCGCAGGTATGCATCTTGTCATAGCGACTCAACGCCCCTCCGTCGATGTTATCACAGGTATTATCAAAGCGAATATCCCCAGCCGTATCGCGCTCTCCGTTTCTTCGTCGGTCGATTCGAGAACGATACTCGATATGTCCGGCGCGGAGAAGCTTATCGGCAACGGCGATATGCTCTTTAGCCCCATCGGCGCAAACAAGCCGACCCGTATCCAGGGCTGCTTCATCTCCGACGAAGAGGTCGAGGATGTTGCCGACTTCATCAAGCACAACGCCGAGGCGGAGTACGATGAGGGCATTATGGACGAGATAAACAGGCAGGCGGCAATAGCCGGTTCAACAAAGAAGAACAGCGCCGCAGGCGGCGATGACGGCGAAGAGCCGGGCGATGAGATGTTCCCGAATGCCGTCGAGGTCGTGCTCGATGCCAAAATGGCTTCAACAACTCTTCTCCAGCGCAAATTGAAGCTCGGTTATGCCCGCGCCGCAAGGCTCATGGACGAACTCGAGAGCAAGGGTATCATCGGACCGTTCGAGGGCAGCAAGCCCCGCCAGGTGCTTATAACCAAACAGCAGTGGATGGAAAAATGCGCCATGTCGGATGCTCCCGCAGACGACGAGACCTGATCGGAGGGAATTATGGCAAATCAGAGAAAAGGCGGCTCCGCCGCACAGAACAAGCGCACGAAGATAATCGTCACCGCAGTCGTGATAGCCGTCGCGCTGCTGATAACCTTCGCGCCCTATATGAATCTCCCGTTCGATATCCCCACCTGGGACGAGCTGCTCTCGGGCGATGAGCAGACGATACAGAGCGGCGACGCACTCAGCCAGCCGTTCACTGTTCATGTTATAGATGTCGGTCAGGGCGACAGCATCTTAGTCAAGAGCGGTGACCACGCCATGCTGATAGACGCTGGCGAGCGCGGCAACGATCAGACGATACTCGATTATCTCAAGGCGAACTCCGTCGAAAAGCTCGATTACATAGTCGCCACCCACCCCCATTCTGACCATATCGGCAGTATGCCCAAGGTTATCGAGGGGATAAAGGTCGATAATATTATCATGCCGAAGCTCCCGAACTCCCTTGTCCCCACAACTTCGATATATCAGAAGCTCATAAAAGCGGTCAAGACCTCCGGCGCCAAGGTGATATCCGCCAAGGCGGGCGATACCTATACCCTCGGCGACGCAAAGATAACTATAGTCGGACCCGTCGGCACGCCTGAGGATCTAAACAACGCCTCCGTTGTGATGAAGGTTGTCTACGGCAAGAATTCGTTCCTCTTCACAGGCGATGCGGAGGCAAAGAGCGAGAAACAGATACTTGCAAACGGCGCGGATATCAAAGCCGATGTTTTGAAGCTCGGTCACCACGGCAGCAGCACATCGACAAGCGAAGAATTTCTCAAGGTCGTGTCTCCGTCGCTCGCGCTCATCTCCTGCGGCAAGGATAACGACTATGGCCACCCGCATAAGGAGACTATAGAAAAGCTCGAGAAATATAATATCCCGTATGAGCGCACGGATATAAAAGGCACGATAGTTGTTGGCTCGGACGGCGAGCATCTTTCAACGGCTTTCCCGGATAACAAGACCGCTGAGAAGTAAAAAAGGAGGCGGAATAATGGAATATTACGCCATCGACCGTATCGAAGAAAACTACGCAGTCTGCGAAAAAGACGGCGAAACAATGGTCAATATCAGCCGCGCTCTGCTCCCCGACGGAGCGGGCGAGGGCAATGTCCTGCGCCGCCTGCCGGACGGCTCGTTCGTGCTCGACCGCGAGGAAGAAGAACGCCGCCGCAAAGCAGCACTCGAACTCATGGACGGTCTGTTTGATGAATAATTTTCCCCATCGATTTTTAGCGGGGTGCTTGTAGAATATAAAAACGATCTATGGTTCATAGGTCGTTTTTTGTTGCCGCAAGGTGTATAAAAGTGCGTCGTTTATCAATTCGGCAAACTTGGATTTATCTATCACTTGAGTCGTAGCAGAGTAAAGACAAGCGACTCAGCTAAATTTTATAATCATACATTCAATAGCCGCGCCGGAGCTTGAACGAGTGCGGGCTCGTGCGTCTTGCTTCGCAAGCCGTTCCCTCACTTCTCTAAAAAAGCTTATCAAACACTGCGGCGCGGCTATTGAAAATCTGATGATAAAAATCAATTGAGTCACTTGCTTTTACTTTGCTACAGCTCAAGTGATAGACAAATCTCAATTTGTCAATCCGTTTTATGTATGCTCAGCGTTATATCAATTGGACCTTTTCGGCG
>ENA-OQET01000117-OQET01000117.1-human-gut-metagenome-genome-assembly--contig:-NODE-117-length-41514-cov-5.117597_pt1 | contig 41514 bp, 39 predicted proteins | sample MGYA00242800_ERZ504645 | MGnify/ENA primary metagenome ERZ504645 (study PRJEB26092, sample SAMD00036308) | human gut metagenome | host: Homo sapiens | study: EMG produced TPA metagenomics assembly of... | reverse complement strand
CCTTTTCCTGTCCTATGTATTCCGAAAGTGTTTTCGGTCGCAGAGGGTTGTCGCTCTCTGCCGTATCTTCGGGAATTTCGGAAGTATCGGTTATTCTGTTTTCAAAATCAAATTCATCCGAGAATTCCATTTTACTCATATATTACTGTCTTCCCATCTGTTTTAATGTGAGTGAAATAAGCTGTTCAACAGGCAAGGCGCTGTCGAGTGTTGCGAGTACGGGCGAAACATCCGAAGGAGAATAACCCAAAACTCCGAGTGCCTCGATTGCTTTCGGAACATTTCCCGTTGAAACATTCACGCTGTTCTGTGCCGCCTGTGCAAAGGAACTGTCCTCTTTAGCCGCTTTTGCAAGCTTGTCCTTGAGTTCAAGAACAATTCCTGTGCAATTTTTTTTGCCTATTCCCTGTGCTCTTGTAATTGTTTTGAGGTCATCGGAGGCAATCGCCATTGCAACCTGTTCGGGACTGAGCTCCGACAAAACCGCAAGTCCTGCCTTTGGACCTACACCGCTTACGCTGATGAGGTTTTTAAAGGTTTCAAGCTCTGCCTTTGTTGCAAAGCCGAAAAGGTCAACCGCATCTTCCCTTACATTAAGGTAGGTGTAAAGCGTTACCTCGGTGTTAAGCTTTACGGCTTTGAGTGTGTTCATTGTTGTCTGGCACATATAGCCGACACCGCCGCACTCTACTACCGCCGCATTTGATTCTATAGCAATAAGTTTTCCTCTTACGGAATAAAGCATATTTAAAGTCCCTTTCCGTACATTACTCTTCTGAGCTGTGAGCCTGCCGCCTGTGTGTGACAGATTGCAATTGCAAGTGCGTCACAGGTATCATCGGGTTTCGGGATTTCTTTCAGCTTTAAAAGCCTTGCGGTCATTTCCATAACCTGTGGTTTTTTAGCCTTGCCGTATCCCGTTACAGCCGTTTTGACCTGAAGAGGAGTGTACTCAAAGATTGGTATTTTAAGTTTTTGTGCCGCAAGCAGGGTTACTCCCCTTGCCTGAGCAACATTGATAGCCGTTTTCTGATTGGTCTGAAAGTAAAGTTTTTCGATTGCAAGGGCGTCGGGGCGACATCTGTTGAGAATAGCATAGGTTTCGTCATAGATGTACTCAAGCCGTTTGTTAAAATCAGTTCCGGCAACGGTTTCAATTGCACCGTAACCGAGAGTTTTATATGTATTCGATTGAAAATTGATTGCTCCCCAACCTACAATGGCATATCCGGGATCAATTCCAAACACTACCAAAACAATACCTCCGAAAAAATCCAAAAATGGCATAATAACATAGCTTAAAACATTATAACACACACAACTTTATTTATCAATAAAATTATTCGTTAATCTGCGTATTCCGCTCAAAATGTACATAAGAAACTTTGAACGGCTGATTTACTCGGTTTTTTGCGTGTTATCGGCTCGGCTGAGCGTGATTTTTGAACCGTTGTATGACAAATCAAGCTTTTTTCCGTGGGGAATATATTCAAAGGTGTAGTTTCGGTAAAGTTTCGGCACAAATATGACAAGCGTTGTATCATCGGCAACATATTTTCCGCAAAGCTCCGCCTTGTCTTTTCCGCTCATCATAATAAGAGACGCATTTTCACCGTCAAACGAAAGGTTTATCTTTCCGCCGCCGTCAAGCTCTGCACTCCAGTCTGTGCAGGTAAGCTCGTTTTGATATCCCGATGTGTCGGCACTGCATGAACAAAGCAGAAAACATAAGCAGATTAAAAGCGAAATGACAAATTTCTTCATAAAAACCGCCCTCACAGGTATATGATATTATTACAGATTATTCATGAAATCCGAAAATTAGTACATATACCGTTGACGGCAGAAAACGAAATTTACAGTTTTGTTATAATTCTTGAAAAGCATAATTATTTTGTGTATATTGTATGGTGTGATTTTATGGAAAATTTTAAAAATGAGAACACGGAGGGATTGTTTTGCAACATGAGATAACCGAAAAGCATAATGTTTTTGAAGAAAACGGAGAGGTTATGTGTGCAGGCTGGGCAAGAACGCCTGTTTTTGAATATAACAGCGAACAGAGCAAAACAAGCGGAAAACACAGCGAAAGGGATTGCTATTTCATAAGCAACACAGAGGTTTCGCTCTATCTTTCGGTTGAAAATTTAGGCATGGAATTTGCGGTAAAAATTGCGGTTGCCGACCTTAAAAGAGGCGGTGTGATTTATGATTGTGTTGTAAAGAAATTTGTTTTCAGCAAGAACGAACTTCCCGAATCGGGCAGTTCGGGAGAGCTTTTGTACACGGACAAAAGGCTTCAGCTACAGTTGACAAACACACCGAACGGAAGATTTTTAAAATGTGATTTTATCGACTTTGGCGGCATAAAAAATCTTTACTTTAACATTAATCTCAAAAAGACGGCGGGCGAAAGTCTTAACGAAATTGCGCCGTTTGAGAGAGACAGAAAATATTTTTATCTCAAACGCTTTGTTCCCAAATTTGTCGCAGGCGGAATTATCCGTGTTGGCGGCATGGAATATTCTTTAAACGAAACAACTACAAACGCTTACTTTGACTGGACACGCTTTTCAAAGCCGAGAAAGCATAATTATCAGAGATTAAGCTCCGACTGCTTTATTGACGGAAAACGCTTTTCCCTCTGTCTTGCAAGCAGAGTCGGTGACAACCGTTACGGCAACGAAAATTGCTTTTTCACAGACGGTCATCTTGTAAAATTGTCGCAGATAAATGTTAAAAGCACAGGCGGAAAGCTTGACAGACCGTGGTACTTTAAGGCGGGATATTCGGCAGTTGACATTACATTCAAGCCGTTCACCGTAAAAGGCGAGGCTATGGCGGCATATATGGACAAAACAACCGTAATTTTCGGCAGACTCTACGGAGAATTAAAGAGAGTTGATATGGATAAGCCGTTAGTCCTCGATAATTCTCAGGCACACATTGTTCTGACGGAATTTTAAAATTTAAATCGGCAAAAATAAACACGGCAATCATTTCAGATAATGAACTGCCGTGTTTTAATTTTATAAAATAAAGTCGGGAAAACAATGTTTTGCATTAAGCAAGCTGTGTTCCCGACCGAAATTTTCAATTTTCCGTTTTCAACTTTTAATTTTAAAATTACACTTCCCTGTTCGGGTCTGTGTTTTTCTGCTTAACAGGAGCTTTTGTAGCATCTTTGTCGGTAAATCTTGCAAAGATTGAAAGCGTTGTGAGAAAGCAGATGAGAATGTACAAAAGAAGTGCAATTACAGAAGCAAGGCTGATTGTATAGCTTACCATTGTGAGAATTGAAAGCACACCGAGCAGACAGCAGATGATTGAAACGATATTCTTCATATTGCGTTCTTTGTCAAGAGCGCAGAAGAAAAATCCTGCAATCGGAATAATGAAGAAAATCGGCATAAAGAGCGAATACTTAAAAACCGCATCATTTGAACCGCTGAGTCCCCATACAGACATAATATCAAATACGGAATAAGAATGGAGTACATTTTTTTCGTCAATGTACTGGAAATACGGCAACGCACAGAGTACGATTTCAACGAGATAAAGCACGCAAAGTGTGATTCTTAAATTTTTTTCTTGTTTTGTTTTCGGGCATTTTGAGCATTTTGTTCCTCCGAGATTTTTTTAAAATCATTTTTAAATCATCAATATGTTACATTGTAACACAAATTATTCAGTTGCACAATAGAAATTTTAGTGTTATAATTATGACTAATGTACACAAAACACTGCATTCGTACATTGCTTTATTCTGTGCAAAAAGGAGATAATATAATGGGATATATAAATGAATCCGTAATTTACAATATTTATCCGCTCGGTTTTTGCGGAGCACCAAAGGAGAATGATTTCAAACAGGAATACAGACTTGACAAAATTTACGGCTGGATTGACCATATGAAGTCAATGTCGGTAAACGCACTTGTTTTCAACCCTGTTTTTGAAAGTTCAAAACACGGCTATGATACTATTGATTATAAAAAAATCGACTGTCGGCTCGGTGACAACGAATCTTTCAAAAAAATTTGCAAAACACTTCACGATAACGGCATCAGAATTATGCTTGACGGCGTTTTAATCATGTGGGAAGAGATTTCTTTGCTTTCAAAGATGTTCAGCAGAACCGTGAAAATTCAAGATATGCGTCTTGGTTTGAAAATTTAAACTTTTGGAACAACAGTCCTTATAATGACGGTTTCAGCTATGAGGGCTGGGCAGGTTACTACGACCTTGTAAAGCTTAATCTCCACAATGACGAGGTAGTAAACTATCTTCTTGACTGTGCAAGATTTTGGATTGATGAGTTTGATATTGACGGACTTCGCCTTGATGCGGCTGACTGCATTGACATTGAATTTTTCAAGAAATTAAAAAATGTTTGCAAAGAGAAAAAGTCCGATTTCTGGCTCTACGGCGAGATTACCCACGGCGATTACAATCATTGGGCAAATCCCGATGTGCTTGACTCGGTTACAAACTACGAATGCTACAAAGGCATTTATTCAAGCCATAATGACCACAACTATTTTGAAATTGCTCATTCTCTTAACAGACAGTTTGCTAACGGCGGTATTTACAGAAACATCTACACATATAATTTCGTTGATAACCACGATGTAAACCGTGTTGCAAGTATGCTTAAAGACAAAAATCATCTTAACAATGTTTACACGATGATGTATACAATGCCCGGAGTACCGTCAATTTACTACGGAAGTGAATTCGGCATTGAGGGTATGAGAACTGCCTACAGCGATTATGAGCTTCGTCCCTGTCTTGACCTTGATTCCATCCCGAATCCGAACTATGAACTTCTTGAGCATATCAAAAAACTCGGTGTAGTAAGGCTTGCACTCGAAGCTCTCAAGTACGGCGATTTTGAAAACATAAATATTCAGAATGAAAAGCTTGTATACAGAAGAAAAACCGACAATCAGACTGTTTTTGTTGCATTCAACCTTACAGACCGTGTTGAAAGAATCGGTTTTGACACAGGCTGCAACGCAAAGCTTACAGATGTTCTCAACGGCAACGAAGTTATTGATGTAAACGGTTACTATGAAATTGAAATGCAGCCGTATCAGTCAAGGATTCTTGTTGTTAATGACGGAAGTTTCAGGGTTGATTTCAATGCAGACAATACAGATTGCAGAGCAGCTGAAATTGACGAAGCTCCTGCAAATGAAGAAACTTCAGTTAAAGCTGTTAAAACAGAAAATTGCTGTGAAAGCGATTCGGACAATGCCGAAAATACGACAAAAGAAATCAAGCCGGGTATTTACCTGCATTTCAAGGGTGGCGAATATGAGGTTATCAACTTTGCAACCCACAGCGAAACGGGTGAAAAACTTGTAATTTACAGAAATCTCCACAACACAAGTGAAGTGTGGGCAAGACCTGTCGAAATGTTTGCCGAAAAAGTTGATGTTGACGGCAGAAAAACAGACAGATTTACTTTTATAGGTTGACAATAAGCGTACGCAAATGATTAAAAAGACCGAATATATTTTTTATTCCGGTCTTTTTTTGTGCAAAAATACTGCTTTTTAATCGTGATGACAAGATTTGACTATATTTTTGCAAATAGTGTGTTGAATAAATCACATAATATGATAAAATAGACATATGTTGTGTTATGACTGAATTTTTGTTTTTGAGAGGAACTTAGGGGGATTAAATTATTATGTTGTAGGGATTTAAAGCCAAGCCGATAATGTCGGTGGTTTCGATGTCAGACCCGGCAACTTTCTTTTAAACGGTGCAACAACCGTTTCCGGCGGTGTAAACTTTACTATTCATTCGGTTTATGCCGTTGAGTGTACATTGCTTTTATTCAGACCTTATGCGAAAAATTCCGTATGCAAGGCTCAGATTTCCGGATTCTTACAAAATCGGCAACACCTATTCAATGCTCGTGTTCGGTCTTGATGAGATTGATTTTGAGTATGCATATTCCATTTGACGGTCCGTATGAACCCGAAAAAGGCATTATTTTTGATAAAAAGAAATACATTCTTGACCCATACGCAAAGGCTGTAATCGGTCAGAGCGGCTGGGGTAAAAAACAGGAGCATGAGGGTGTTTATAAGGCAAGAGTTGTAAACAGCGACTATGACTGGGGCAACTGCACTCAGCCGAAGCTTCCGTTTGAAGAGCTTATTATTTATGAAATGCATGTAAGAGGCTTTACTCAGGACGGCTCCTCAGGCGTTAAAAACAAAGGCACATTCGCAGGTATCCGTGAAAAAATCCCCTATCTTAAAGAACTGGGCATCAATGCCGTTGAAATGATGCCTATTTTTGAGTTTGACGAAATGGGCTCATATCGTAATTATGACGGGCGTCAGCTCTACGATTACTGGGGCTATAACACCGTATGTTTTTTTGCTCCGAACACAAGCTATGAGAGCGACCACGAGCATCATCACGAAGGAAGAGAGCTTAAACAGCTTGTTCGTGAGCTTCACGAAAACGGAATTGAAGTTATCCTTGATGTTGTGTTCAACCACACGGCAGAGGGCAATGAAATGGGACCGTATTTCTCGTTCAAGGGCATTGACAACAATATTTACTATATGCTCACTCCGGACGGAAAGTATTACAATTTCAGCGGCTGCGGTAATGTTCTCAACTGCAATCAGCCGATTGTGCAGCAATTTATACTTGACTGTCTGCGTTATTGGGTAACAGAATACCGCATTGACGGTTTCCGTTTTGACCTTGCGTCAATTTTGGGAAGAAACGAGGACGGTACTCCTATGGATAAGCCTCCGCTTCTCAAAAGCCTTGCGTTTGATCCGATTCTCGGCGGAGTAAAGCTTATTGCAGAGGCATGGGATGCAGGCGGACTTTATCAGGTCGGCTGTTTTCCGTCATGGAACAGATGGGCTGAATGGAACGGAAGATACCGTGACGACCTCAGAAGATTTCTTAAAGGCGACAACCACCTTGCATGGGATGCGGCTCAGAGAATTACAGGCTCAAGAGATTTGTATGACCCTACCTACAGGGGCTACAATGCGTCGGTAAACTTTCTTACCTGTCATGACGGATTTACTCTTTATGATATGTATTCATACAACGAAAAGCACAATCTTGAAAACGGCTGGAACAATACTGACGGCGCTAATGACAACAACAGCTGGAACTGCGGTGCAGAGGGCGAAACCGATGATTACAACATTAACAATCTTCGTATAAAAAATGGTTAAAAAATGCCTTTGCAACCCTTATGTGCAGTCAGGGTCCTGCTCTTTTCCTTGCAGGCGATGAATTTTGCAACACTCAGTTCGGCAACAACAACGCTTACTGTCAGGACAACATTATCTCATGGCTTGACTGGACAAGAAAAGAAAAGCATAAGGATGTATTTGAATTTTTTAAATATATGATTGCTTTCAGAAAGAGATTCCACATTATCACAGACAGCAGAGGCAAGGCAACATGCAGTTATCCGCCTGTCAGCATCCATTCAAATGTTGCGTGGAGTGCCAAATATTACGATGATACAAGAATGATTGGCGTTATGTATGCCGGTGCAAGTCTTAAACAACAGGGACTTGACGAGTTTGTTTACTTTGGCGTCAATGCTTATTGGGATTATGTAAATGTTGAGCTTCCCGACCTTCCCGAAGGATACCACTGGAAACTTTATGTCAACACAGGCAACGAGCCGCAGGATGTAATCCTTGAGGACAGAAATGTTATTCTCTATGACAAACGAATTAATATGGCAGGCAGAAGTGTCATTGTTGCTGTCGGAGAAAGATATTAATTATAAGGACAATTTCTTTGTTTAAGAAAACCGCCCCTACACGAAAATGTGTGGGGGCTTCATGTTTTTATATATAATTTCTAAATTCTTTAATAATCTGAAAACAAAAACAATTTTAGGGGCAAAAACAGGAATCGTTCATGCGAGCGACTCCTGTTTTTTGTATGAAAATATTGAAAAAGAGTTAGTTTAGCTTTACGGTCTGTTGCCAAAGCCTCCGCCCATATTGCCGTTGGGAGCTTGACCTCTGCCGTTCGGACCGCCTTGTCCGCCACCGTTAGGAGCTCTGCCCTGAGTGGATTCGCCGTAGATAATATCCGACATTTCAATTGTTGTACTGCTGTCACCTGTTGTAAGTGTGTAGGCTGAGCCTTTTTTGACATCGGGTGTGCTTACAACTACCGAATTATATTCCCGTGTCGGAGTGAATGAAACAAGCACATTGCCGTTGCTGTCTTTGAGAACAACTTCACCGCTTGTATTGGTTGCCGTGTTTGAAAGGATTGAACCCTGTGTTGAAGATGAGCCGAAGTTCTGAGTCATTCCGCTCATACCGACCGCAACGATTGTACCGCCCGTAATCTGTGCGTCACCGTTATAATCGAGAGCGCCGTTGCCGTTGTCCGAGGACCTGTTACAAAGATTTCACCGCCCGATACACAGAGCGAGCCGTTGGAATCAAGACCGTCACCCTTTGCATCAACTGTAATCTTTCCGCCCGAAATTGTGATTTTGGCATCGCTGTCGGCTGAAAAATTATCCTGTGGCATTCCGCCGCCGTAACCGCTTGAATCATTACCGCCTGCGGCATTGAATCCGTCATCGCTTGACACAACAGAGATTGTACCGCCGCTTACCGTAATTTCAAGTCCCTCAATACCCTCGTAGCTTTCAGTTACATTGATTGTACCGCCCGAAATTTTAAGACTGCTGTCGGCATGAATACCGTCATCACCCGTTACAATTGTAAGATTGCCGTTTGAAATGCTGATATCTGCGTTTGAATGAACAGCGTCATCTGCACAGTCAAGGCTGAATGTACCGCCCGAAATTGTGAGATTTCCGCCTGCCTTAATACCCTTTGAACTTGCGGTATCGCTGTCTGTGCTTGATGAAGCATCTTCCATTCTGCCGAATTCTTCCTGTTTTTTCTCGGCATTTGATGCACCTCCGCCCGACTTGATTGTTGCGTTGCAATTGAGAATTGTCAGGTATGCCGACGCATCCATTCCGTCGCCGTCACTTGTGATTTTGAAAGTGCCTCCTGCAATATATATGAATCCGAGTGAGGTATCATCGGCATTTTCGCTGTGAATACCGTCCTTGTCGGAATTGAGTGTAAATGTACCCGATGCGATTCTCACGCTGTCCTTGCCGTCAAGAGCGTGTGAACTTGATGTAATCGAATGTGTACCGCTTGCGATTTTTAATTCGTCCTTTGACACAATGCCATGTCCGCAGTTTGTTGTGATTTCAAGACTGCCATTGCCGTTGAGAGTGATATCATCTTTCGAGAAAATTACCGCATCAACATTGTTGTCGCCGTCTGCCGTGAATTTCTTATTGTTTGTAAGAACATTTTTACTGCTTTCGGCAAGAGTGATAAACAGCTTGTCGGTCTGCTTTACATAAATCGGTGCGCCTGTGTTTGAATTGATTGTCACTCCGTCAAGGATAAGACGGATTTTTTCGCTTTTGTCACCGTCAATAATAATCTTACCGTCAGAGAGCGTACCCGAAACGATGTATGTTCCCTCCTCGCTTACGGTTATCGTGTTGCCGTCAATCTTAACGCTTTTAAGACTGCTTGTGCTTGCATTGTCTGAAAGTGTAATCGTTTCGCATTCCGATTCGTCATATCCGATTTCCTTGTCCCTTGCCGTAAACATTTCATCATTGGTTGATGAATCGTCTGCATTTGATATTTGATAAAGTTGAACTTGATGATATTTTTACTGTTGCCTCATCGGCTGTCTGTGTGTCGGAATTTGAACAACCTGCAAAAGTTGCAGTTGCAAATGCCGAAAGCAATACAGCCGAGATAATTTTTTTAAAGCTCATTAACAGTCGCCTCCTGTGCCGAGAGCATAATTTCAAGGTTGCCGTTTCTGCATCTTAACGCATCAATAAACTCCTTTTCAAGGCTCGGATTTCTGAGTGTAACATGATAAGTAAGCTTGAACATACTGCCCATATTGGTGGTTTTTGCAGAAAGCATCTTGTAGTTTGTTGTGTATTTTTTAAGAAGATCGTCAAACATATTTGTGTAGTCGAGATCCTCGGGAATTGTGATTCTCAGCGACCTTTCACGGTCGGCAGATTTTGATGAACCAATATTTGTAAGATTGCAGATTAGGAACGCAGCTCCCAAAATGAGGGCGAATACTACTGCAAATCCGAGATATCCCATACCGGCAACAAGACCTGTACCCATTGCCATAAAGATTGAACAGATTTCCTTTGCACTTCCGGGTACCGAACGAAAACGAACAAGGCTGAATGCGCCTGCAACGGCTACACCGGCTCCGATATTGCCGTTGACCATCATAATTACAACGCAGACAATTGACGGCAGAAGTGCAAGAGTTGTTACAAAGCTTTTTGTGCATTGGTTCTTGTAGGAATAGACGAACGCAAGGAAAATTCCGATTGCAAGTGAAACTCCCACGCATAATAGAAACATCGGAACAGAAATTACGCTCTGCGTTGTCGAATCAAATACACCTGAAAATAAATTATTAAGCATAGTGCTTTTCCTCCTTGAGTGATCTTTCAAAAATGGTTTTGTAGGCTGTGCCGTACTTTGAAAAAGATGTTTTATAGATGTTATTTTCGCTTAAAAACATTGTCAGCCACATTGGAATTGCCGCCGCAGTTTTGACCTCAAGCAGAACTTGATTTTTCTTCAAAATCGGTTCGCCGTAAACTCCTTTGCAAAGTGAAAGGTCGTAATCTCTCCACAAAATGTTGCGGTCAAAGGTCATTCTGAAATCGCTGTCAGTTTTTGAAAAGAATGCCTCTCGCTCATATGAGAGATAAACCATAGGTTTCGGATTGTTGTAGAAGTCGAGAAAATAATCAATTTCACGGGTAATCTGCGTATCCTTAACAGGTTTTCTTTCACAGAGAAATTTCATTGCAGCCTGTTCGCTCATACCGATTCTGCGTTTATAGACAACCGACTTGTACTTCTTTTTTAATTCCGCAAATACGGTTGAATCAGTTTTCGGAGTGCCGTAACTGCGAAGTCTGAGTTTTTCTTTGTAAACAGGCTTTTCAATTGAATGTCTGATGAGAAGATAATCGGGTGTGTCAAAATAGAGATTACATATTGTGCTTTTTCCGAATTCATCTCCCTGCATATATTTTTTCATAAGCTCTTTGAGCTGAATGTACTGCTGTGTTGTCAGCATAAATTTAAGTTCGTAACGCTTGAATATATTTTTAACGCCCATTGTAAGACCTCCCTGTCTTTACCTTTTCTTTACCGTGTCTATATAATAATTTACAAACTTTAAATGAAATTTAAAAAAAGCAGAAATCCCGAATTATTTCAGAATTTCTGCTTTAAATAATAATATAGAGTTTTATTTCTGCTATAGAATTATCTTTCTCTAAGCAACACGCTTAAATCCGTTTTTTCAGAGCGTTTTACTGCCCAAATGCTGACGATTGCAAGTACAATCAAATAAATCACGAGGAACAGCAGTATATAAACAGCCGAAACATTCACGGTCATTTCCATTATTGTATTGCCCACAAGATTCATAAGGTACGGATTTATAAGTAATATATCGAGTAACACAGCCAAAATTGTACCGACTGCAATTGATATTATTCCGATAAGGAAATATTCCGCAAATATTATATAGAAAAGTTGATTAGACTTGTAACCGAGTGAGCGATACAAAGCAAGCTCTTCGGTTCGTCTGTTTATATTGCTCTTGACGAACATATACTGTCCCGCAATTACGAACAATGCAAAAAATACAATTGAACCCATAATGATTATGAGTGCAATATTGTATGACTGAGAATCAACATTCAAATCCATTGTATACGGTTCGCAATATGAGGAAACCTCGGATTGTACACTTTGAAGATTTTTTAGCATCATCAACGAGAATTTTATAAGCCTTATCGGAAGTTATTGAAATCGCACCTTTGGCATTTGCAATAACTTCATTATTGAACTTAATCAAATTGCTGCATGGAATAAGAATCTGATTGCCTGTAAAAACTCGGGTCAGATGTGTTATACACTCCGACAATTTTAATCTTATGTTCCTTGCCCGATTCATCAGCGAAAACAAGATTTTTGGCCCACAAGCGTTTGCCGTCAATTTTATTGATTCGTTGACTTTCGCTGTTAAAATCCTTTAAAACTTCGGGAACAACTGCAACATTTTCTTCATTCTCTTTGAAAGCTCTTCCACTTGTTATTTTAAGGTTATACCCCTCGTGAACATAACTTAGTGTGTAAGCTGAAAACAGCACTCCTGAAGTTTCCGACACATCAAGTTCGGCAGGCACGTTATAAACACTCGTTATGTGTTCAATGCTTTTTATGCTTAAAATTGTATCGTCAATTTCATTTTTAGGAGTATTTTCGTTTATCTCAAAATTCAACTCTCTGTTAAGAATATGATTATTTATGTTTTGGTCAATATTATTTTTCAGCGGCATAACCGCTCCTGCCGACACAAGAACGAGAATGGTTGCAATAACCATAAAGCAACAAAAAAATATTGCTGCACCTTTTCGTGAAAGAATTGATGCTTTAACAAGCATACCGAGTTTTTTATTTTTCATTTTAATTTTCCTCTAAAATGCCGTCTTTCATAACGCAAATTCTGTCTGCAAAATCGGTTACGGCATCATTATGGCTGACAACAAGAACACCCTTGCCAAGCTCTGTAAGTTTTTTCAACTCTTCAAAAATCATACGTTCGTTTTTGCTGTCAAGGTTGCCTGTAGGTTCATCGGCAAGGATAAAGTCGGGATTATTGGCAAGTGCTCTTGCAATGGCGGTTCTCTGCTGTTCACCGCCTGAAAGTTCCCTCGGATAGTGATCAATGCGGTGTGTAAGACCTACTTTCTGCACAAGCAATTCGGCAGTTTCTTTCATTTCGGCTCTGTTTTTGAAATGGTCGTTTATGAGCATTGGAACCATTATATTTTCAAAAACTTTGAGATGCGGATTGAGATGAAATGCCTGAAAGACAAATCCGAGTGAATTCATTCTTGTGTCGGCAAGTTCGTTTTTGCCGAGTGACGACACATCTTTTCCGTTAATGAGGATTTGACCCGAAGTGCAGTTATCAAGCAAACCTGCCATTTGGAGCAGAGTGCTTTTTCCGCTGCCCGACTGTCCCATAACAGCCACAAATTCACCCTCTGACAATGTAAACGATACATTATCCACGGCGGTTACTTTGTTATTATATATTTTTGAAACATTTCTTAATTCTATTGATTTCATTATTTTACCCTCAAAATTATTCATTCATTGCGTCTTTGGGCTGAATTTTATTCAGCTTGCGTAATGCTATGAGCTGACATATCAGCGGAACAACGGTCACTATCAAAAACGAAATTGCAAGCAGGATTCCGAAAGTTCCCCAATTGATAATGTACAGACGGTCTATGAAATTTCTGTTTGCAAAGAAAAGATTTGAAACAGCCGTAACTATAATCGAAATAATTGTTCCAACCGCAAATCCGGTAAATGTAACTCTAAGCTGTTCGCAGTAAAGGCAGGCAAATATCTGACTGTTTTTATAACCTATCGCTTTGAGCAAGCCTATATCGGATTTACGAAGTGAAAGTGCGTTTGCTGTTGATTGTATAATCATAATCACAGAAAGCAACACTGTTGAAATAATAAGAAATACGCTTGCAAAGCTGAATATATTTGAAGCGTTTACTGTGCTGTCCTGTATTCCGAGTTCGGAGTCATCGGCACAGCATACATTCATATCGGTGAGTGCGTTATATACCGATTCAATATTTTCAAAATCATCAACAACAACATAGTGAGTCCTCTGCGATAAATCACTCCACCACTTGCCGACAGTGGTTTCGTTATCTTTTGAATATCCGCCTTTTGTAAGTGCGTCATCTAATATTTTCGTAGCTGTTTCCTCTGAAATATAAATTGAATCATAATAGCCTGTTTCGGTCGGTGACAGATAATAAGTACCCACTACCTTTAATTTATATTCAATTGCAGGCAATTCAAGTGAACCGCTTTCTGATGAACCATCAATATTATAAGGTTGAATTAGCATATTATTAATCGCTTTTACGGTTATCGTTTTTCCTATAAGACTTTCCCCGTCAATATAATCAGGCTTTTTATTTTGATCCTCAACCTCAAAAGGATAAAAATCACTCGGGACAACACAGCTTAACACAGGGGATTCATCAAGAGTTTTTCCTGCAATAACACTGCGTTTTTCATTTTTAAACAATGACCAAATATTTAAATAATTATTTTTCTCTTGATCAATCATTTTTTGTAAGTCCTCATCCGAGGACTGAACAATATTAAAAGCTTCATTTCTGATTCCTTCAAGAGGAAAAATATCAACTACATGCTCAGTATTTTTAATACTTTCTATAATATTATCGTCAAGTTCGCTTAACCAAGGGTCAACCTCAAGTGTTCTTGCACGATAATCCTCTTTATACTCATTTACAGCTTTTGTGACGGTAATTGAAAATGCCGAAATCAAGGTTATTGATATTACAAGCAATGCGGAAACAATTTTTATTCCCTTTTCATTTTTATTTATCTTGGCATTTGCTTTTGCAAGAAAATTCACATTCGTTAATTTCATCGCCAAACTCCTGTTGTATGTTTTATATTATATTTTAATTATAATTTCTATCAATTAAAATTCAATATCAAGATGTCATTTATTACACTTTTATTACATTTTATAGCGGAACTTTGTTATTCCGGAGAATTTTGTCACAAAAAAGAACACAAAGTACCGTTAAAATACTTTGTGTTCTTAAATATTATTTTAAAGAATTAAAATACAACTGTTATTTCTAACCTTAAACAAGGCTTAAATGTTTCTGTCAATAAAAGTATACAAAGCTTTTTAATCCCTGTCAAATTGCATAAATAAAAAGTTTATTCCTTGAAATATCGGTAAAAAGTTTGTATAATTAAAGCAACAGTATTTTTAAGGAGAATATTTATGCAAAGAGAAAATTTTAAGTCGAGAACAGGTTTTCTCCTTGTAAGTGCAGGCTGTGCGATTGGCATAGGCAATGTCTGGCGTTTTCCGTATGTTACGGGCGAAAACGGCGGCGGATTGTTCGTGCTTTTTTATCTTGCATTTCTTGTGCTTATGGGGATTCCCGTTCTTACAATGGAGCTTGCAGTCGGCAGAGCAAGCAGAAAAAGTGCCGTATTAAGCTATAAAACACTTGAAAAGCCAAAGAGCAAATGGCATATTCACGGCTGGCTGTGTATGATAGGCTGTTACATTTTGATGATGTTCTACACGCCTGTTTCGGCTTGGATGTTAGATTACTTCTATAAATTTGCAACGGGAACATTTAAAAGCGGAATGAACTCAGAACAGGTTTCGGGAGTGTTTAACAACCTTATGGCATCGCCTGTTGAGATGATTATATGGCTTGCGATAATCGTTGTATTCGGATTTTTTGTATGCAGTCGAGGACTTCAAAAAGGCATTGAAAAGGTCAGCAAGGTTATGATGGTTGCGTTGCTTGCACTGATTATTATTCTTGCAATCAACAGTATGATGCTTTCAAATGCGGGAGAAGGCTTGAGCTTTTATCTTGTTCCCGATTTCGGAAAGGTTAAAGATGTAGGACTCGGCAAGGTAATCACCTCTGCAATGAGTCAGGCGTTTTTCACACTCGGACTCGGAATCGCATCAATGGAAATTTTCGGCAGTTATATGAACAAAGACCGCACGCTTTACGGTGAGGCTGTTCAGATTTGTGCATTGGACACTTTTGTTGCAATTGTTGCCGGACTTATCATCTTCCCTGCTTGCTTCTCATTTGGCGTTCAGCCCGACCAAGGACCTGCCCTTATTTTTGTGACGCTTCCGAATGTTTTCGTAAATATGACGGGCGGTCGGATTTGGGGTACGCTTTTCTTTCTGTTTATGACATTTGCAAGCTTTTCAACAGTTATTGCCGTGTTTGAAAACCTTGTTGCTTTTCTTACCGACACATTCGGCATGAGCAGAACAAAGGCGTCAATTATCAATGGAATTATTATGTTCTTTGCGTGTCTGCCGTGTATTTTTGGATTCAACATTTGGAGTGACTTCAACATTCTCGGCAAAGGTGTGCTTGACCTTGAGGACTTCGTTGTCAGCAACCTTCTTCTTCCGATTGGCGCAATGGTTTATCTCCTGTTCTGCACAACAAAATTCGGCTGGGGCTTTGACAATTACTTTGAAGAATGTAACACGGGTAAAGGTCTTAAACTTTCAAGAGTGCTGAAGCCGTACCTTAAATACGCACTCCCCGTGCTGATTGTTATTGTGTTCGTTCAAGGCTTTATCGGGTAGGATTAGCAATCCCCTACGGCTCAAATTGTGCAAATTTGTACAATGTTACATTCCTATAAAATAACATATAAAACTAAAACTGTACAACCATATTCGGCTGTACAGTTTTTTGTTATCTTGTGTTACCTTTTAGACGTGGATTTGTTTTTGTAACATAACCGTCAAACCAGTTGCTACACTTACGCTCGGGCATAGTATGCTTTTGATATTGCAAACTATCTGCACGAATCGGGAAAGCCGACAACCAACTCGGCTATTTACGGTTACAAGAAAGACCCGAACAACAAAAATCATTGGCTGATTGATGAGGAAGCGGCTACAGTCGTCCGCAGAATTTTCCATTTCACAATAGAAGGCTGCGGACCTTATGACATAGCCCGCACGCTGTTTGATGACAAGGTTGAAACCCCGGCTGTTTACTTTACAAAAAAGGAATTGGAATAAGGAAAAACAAAAAGGAGTTTACCCACCCGTTCAGTTGGAGCGGATATGTTGTCCGCAGTATTCTTGCAAAACAGGAATACTGCGGAGACACCGTAAATTTCCGTACGCACAAGGAATCATATAAGGACAAAAGCTCAGTGAAAAATCCGCAGGAGAACTGGCTGATATTCAATGACACGCACGAAGCAATCATTGACCGAGAAACTTGGGAGCTTGCTCAGAAACTGACAAAAACGCCGAGACGTGTTGACACCACCGGAGTGGCGAATCCGCTGACGGGTCTTGTTTATTGTGCCGATTGCGGTGCAAAGATGTATAACCACCGATTTTTCCGAGCTTACTACGCCGATGATAAATGAGTTTATCGACAAAATTTTAGTTCACGCTCCGTATTATATTGACGGAGAACGTATGCAGGAGGTTGAAATCTATCTCAATTTCATCGGCAAGTTTGAAATTCCTCAACCTCAGCTGAGCGAGGAAGAAATTAAGCGGCAGAAGCAGCTGAAACAGCCCGTCTAAAAAGCAGGGAATGCTATCAGTTGATAAAGGCGAGAAAACACAAGGTTGGCGAGCCGTTTTCACTTAGCTGCAAGGGCTGTGACAAGGTATTTGAATCCAAGCACAGCAATGCTTTGCTAAGATTGTGCAGGCTCAGTCAACAGATCACCACCAACCCTGCGTGAAAGGCTGATAATCATCAACTATCATATTCGACACACTCAAACCGGCAAGTGGAGCATAACGGATTATTCAAAGTCTGTAAAGGAAACTTTGGCGCGGTATAAAGCCGCCGTAAAGCAGATAAACGAAAAGAAAAATGAACGGAAGGGACTTCAAAATGAAAAGAAATCCACTTCCGTTTTTAATATCGCCGCACAGTGAGATTGACGGCAAACTGAATGATGAAATCAATGTGCAAGCTGCCCGTGAATATGCCCGCCGCCGTTGCAACCAAACTCAGACGAGAAATACAATGCGGCACGAACACAAGAGAAAAAACAATAGTTTACCGTTAAAAGGAAATTTAAATATTTTTTCAAGCTTGAACAAGAAACGGATTACGACACCTTGCTGTATTGCAGTTTTGCGTTAATCAGATTTTCGTCATGATTATACAACGAGGCAACTTTTCAATGTCCAAGTAATTCAGCACTAATTATGCTAAACCAACATTGTTATTTATTTGACCAATTTAAATATCTTGAATTTAATTAAATTTGACTTCTGACATTATTTTTTGAGGATATAAAGATGATACCAAATAATACGTTCTGTTTCTAATATCGGTGGAATCATAATTGAGAAATTGTTCAGAAGAGATAGGAACGGGTGCAATAAACGTTTTTTGTTCACCTTTTGAAAGTTTAATATACATTCCACAATCATTGTAATACATAACGAGCGGGTAATAAAATTGTAATGAAAAAGCACCTGATTCAATATGAAAAGCTGTTAAATCAACAGTTATTTCATCATCTGTTGTATTGGAAATTATAATTTTTATTAAGCCAAGATTCAAATCTTCACTTTTCAAATAGTCAGAATTTTCTTCCAAATATTCTGATAAATCATCATCATTCATAATGTCCATACGCTTAAGCATGTATGTATCTGTTATAGTGAATTTTGCATTTTGACAAACAAATGAATCGCCCATTTTATATACAACTTTTTCGTTTTGCGGATATTTTGAATTGATACTAAAAAACCTAATGACACCACATATACATAATACTGTTACAATAAGGAGCGTTACAATAACTTTTAAATTATTTTTCTTTCTCATAAAGACTATCTCTCCTGATGATTTTACCCTGCGCTAATTCTATAGTTTCGTCGCAAAGAGCGTTAATCTGATTTTTGTCATGACATGACAGCAACACAACTCTATCGGGAACTTTTGCGGACAAAATCATTTTTTTGACATTTTCACATGAAGCTTCATCCAACGCATTAAAAGGTTCATCTAAAACAAGTATTTGAGGGTCTTCCATCATCGCTGCTGCTATTCCAAGTTTTTGTTTCATACCAAGTGAATATTTTCGGAAACTCTTCTTTTCGTTTGGGTCAAGCCCTACCATTCTCATAGTATCCACTATTTTTTATCGTCTATTTTCTTTTGTATTTGAGCGAGAATCTTCAAATTTTGAAAACCGGAGTACTCAGAAATGAACCCCGGATTTTCAATTAAAGCCCCAACACTATCAGGAAACGATATGTCTTTTCCTATGATTTTGTTATTTATTTTTACAAAACCACTGGTAGGTAAAATCAGTCCGCAAATTTGCACGCATAAGCAATAGTTTTCCCCGAAACCGTTCTTACCTACAAAACCGTAAAATTTTTCCTCCGGAAAGTGATAAATTTATATTTTCCAGTACAAGATTTTTGATAACCTTTTTTGTATAATTACAAATTTCTATATTCATAAATCTCTCCTACTTTAAATAATGTTTTTTCTTTTGATAATTGGCAAGCCCTAAAAATAAACATATAACGATTATTAAAAAAGGCAACCTCCAGTTCTGTATATATTGATATATTATTTATGGCGCAAAAATCAGTTCTTATCAACATTGAAAGTTAAACGGCAAAAATTCGCTGCAATAAAACACAGATGTGGTCATAAGGCAGACTATCATCAAAAACGCGACAACAGGTCCAAATGTAATACTGATAATTGCATCAAATGTCATGTGACAAGTTGTAATCATCCAAGGTAACAGTACTGAGGAAATGAAAATTTCTGTCATACTTTTTCCATAAGTGCTTAGCTCCAAAAATTCTTCAGTTATTAAACTGTTTTGAGTTAATGAAAAATTACCGGAAAACAATGTAAAAGCTGTCGAAATTACAAAAAACAGTAAATAGTACAAAGTTGAAGAAACAACACACCAAACTATTTTACTCAACCACCATAAATATCGGGATTTTACCCGCAAAATAAAGGTATCGGCACTTGTCTGCAAATCGTTTGTAATGTATAATCCCACAAACAAATAAGGAAGTACATTAAAAGAAAACCACGTTATGGGAATATCTACACCCTTATTTGCCTCCGGATCAAAAGGGTCACATCCGGCAAAAACATTCATAAAAAAATCCAGAACACCGCAGTCTACAACCGAATTATAATCACTAAAATATAAGCTAATATTATGCCAATACACGAAATCAATAAATATGAACAGCAACGCAGCAAAAATAAAAAATTTACGATTATGTATGATTCCCTCTGTTATATCATGCGAAAGCAAACGAAAAAAAGACGAACTTTCAATTTAAAAAATCCTTTCTTTTCATGAACAATAAATTTAGTACGAATACTATAATTGTCCCAAAAATCAAGAGCCAAAAGTCAATATTCCAATCACCATCAAATGAAACTGCAATACATGTTGTGACCGTCACTAAGAACGGAAATACTTTGTTTATTATACAGCCAAAAGCACATATTAATTCAGAAAAAAATATTGTAGGAATTAAAAGACATACAAAAGTTTTCATCACTACTTTTGCAAAGCCTACATTGCTTATGCATCCTTCACACAGATAATAATAGCTTTCATATGAATTCCAATTAATTACTGTTCGTGAAAAAAATCTCGACATACCAAGAACTGCGACGAGGAATAAAATGCAAAAAGCCACAGAAAAAGCAAGAACTTTCAAACTATTTCTGACAACCAATGTATTTCTAAATCTAAAGCGAATATAGGCATTTGTAAAGTTACTGTTTTTTTCGGAAAATATCGTTGAAAGTAATGCGGCGGTTGGTACAAAAAAGATAGTTGTCGTGTGACCCCCGGCGGCTTCCACAAAATCTGCCATACATATGTTGTCTGTTATATCCATCATATTTTTTTTTAAAAAAGCAAAAAAGTAAAACAATACAAAACTGCAGAGTAAACAGAAAACAACCAAATATTTAAAATATGTCATTGCAACAAAAGTTTTTCTACACGCTTTAAAAAACATCTTTTTTCGCTCCAATAAAATAATACGGAAAAAATGAAAGGCAAAAGAAAATCAAAAATAAAATTGTTACAGAAAAGGTAGTCCCACTTTCACTTGTAGTCGTGACAAGATTTCTGATACTGTAGGCATCAAATCCCAACATTTCAAGACAAAATGATGAAAAAATGTAAATGAAAAAAGGAAAAACAAAAGTCACAAATTTTCTGTTTAAAAAGAATGTAATAAACAATGACAAACTTGCTGTTACTCCCGAAAACAAAAATGTGATAAAAATATATATCGATGTATATAATAACGGTTGCACATAAAATAAATCAGCCCACTTATACGCAGGATATATGTTAGTAAATGTATAAGATGCTTCAGGAAGCATTGTCGGTAAAAATATTGAAGAAATGAGAAAACTAAGAACCATTGGAATAGCAACCACGCAACCACCACTTACGAAAACAGCTATGTATTTTGCCACAAGATAATATTTTTTCTTGGCACGAACGCACACATTCCTTGCATATCCCCTGTTTATATCATCATAAAAGGAACTACCAAATGGCAAAGTGGCGAGAATTGGAATAGCCATATAAAAAATGTTTTGCTGAAGATAGATATTATGACTGCCAATCCAGTTTGTATATGAAATTTCAAAAAATCCCATTAAATTTTCATCATTTAAAAATTCAGAATTCAACTGCACACAGTATGGTATTCTTTCAATCGAATACCATGTTACCAATGCTAATGAAATTAGCAAAGAAATTAAAAACAGCCTGTTTTTAAAACTTCTTTTCAGTTCGAATTTAATCATTCTTTGCATTTTATCATTCTCCATTTATTATTTTTCGGATTTGATGACTTGCATAGTTCCTTCTCCTAAAGGATTGCCTGAGAGCACTGTCATCAAATAAAGTTGGTCTTTGTACTCATTAAGTTGTTTGTCCTCAGCAACATATGCTACATTAACATTCAATTTTTTACCGGGTTCAAGTTTTTCTACAAAATAATTTTTTGAAGTCTTTTTCTCACTTGAATTAAAACTTCGTGCTTCGTTATATCCACCGTCTGTACCAAAATGCAAAAGTAAGCTGTTCAATGATACCTCCACATTTTCATTTCCTTTATTCATCATTGTAATGTTAAGCACTACATATGAATATTCATTTGTAATATTTCCTTGGCTATCTTTAATTTCATCCCAGTCCTCAAATGTGTCAAATTCGGGAAGTTCTGCTTTGTTTTTTGAAATGCTTATATCATTTAATTTAACATAAATGCTTGTTCTATCGTCGTACATAGTATCGTATTCAGCACCTTCCTCAAGCAGAACACAACTTTTTGAGCCCAACGCTGAATTTTCTGTGGAAGAGATATTACTTCCATTTGCAACCTGTGTGTTTTTTGCATCAGCATTAGTGTATATATCGTTGATGTCAATAATATCATTTTTTATCAAGTATAAGATGGAAACTATTATAGATGAAGCACAGATGATAATCAAAATAATTACGGTTGTTATTTTTTATTCAATATATAAACACCTCTATAAGCAACTCCCTACCGCAGTCTAAAAGTCATGCTCTGCGCGCATATATAAAGTCAAAACTTCATTAAAAGGCACAGAGCATAACTTACAAAGCCACAAATATTTTATATGCTGTCAGGACTCCATGCTATGTGGTAACTCACAGCTTCCTTATTCATAATGTAGCCCAAAGTAGCATATTTATAGCCGTCTTCTTTAACATAGTTAGGCAAATAATAATATGTACCCTTTGGTAAATTTTTCATATTCTTAGTTGCCCCATTATAGCTCCATGAACCGTAATATCTGTCTACAGTTTTTACGGAGGAAGTATTCTTATTATTTGTACGCTGAACCCAAGCACTCAGAGAACCTCCTGATGTGCTCTTGTTTTCGCACCAAACAGATGTATAATCTTTCTTCTCACGCCAAATAGATCTGCACGGAGTACCTCCGTTGTTACTTCTCGCACTAATGTTGATAATTGTATCTGAAACATTACCGGCAGAGAATACTGAAAAAGTAAGAGCAGACATCAAAGAAAGAACGACCATACCCAACACAATCATCTTTTTTACTTTCTTCATCTTTTACCTCCTGTTAATAAAAATGTTAATAAAAAATTAAAAGTTTTCAAAATTTGAAATATTAAAACACCGGACTCATCTCATCTCTATTGTAGAATATAGTGGTTCAGTTGTCAAGACAAAAATCTAATCATTTTATAATGAACTGAACCGATATAGTAGAAGTGGTCTTTCATAATATTTATTATCCTGTTTGATAGGTTTTGGAGCAACTACAACCTGTTTACCTGTGATTGTTTCCACCACTTCAATAAAGCTATAACCTTTAACCTCAATTAGATAATTGAGAGCTGTTGTACCTCCAATCCCACGAGAAAACCACATCCATTTTCCGTTTGAAATTTTCAAGCTATCGTGTGTTCGTGTGGTGTAATTGTTCTTATCAAGTCTTACAAGTTCGTGTGGCTCAAAGTTTTTAAGAATGGTTAGCAAGTTCATTTTCTTTGCTTCAAGCACTACTTTAGGGTCTATATATGGCACTTATTCATACCTCCATTTCTGTTATTTTATCGCAAAAAGAAAAGCCAAGAAATTTTTATTTCTTGACTTAACTCTTTTGCGTATTATTAAATTGCTTTGTTATTGCGAATATCATTGATTATCTTTGCAATGTTACAAGTTACCTGTCCTGAGCATTGGTGGATATCTTCATTAATTTTGCATTCTTCAACGATTGCAAAATCAACTTGCTTAACCAGTTCTCCTATAGATTTATTTTTCTTTGGATTAATACCAAACACCTGAGTAAACAAATTTCTTATATATCTTTGATTTCCTACCTTTTCGTTAGAAATTATCTCCTTTTCATTTGGTCTAATATATTTCTCATAAGCATCTTTATAATGCAAAAGTAAAAACAATTCAAATGCAGGATTAGATATACCAAGTATATTATTATTTTCTCCAAATGCTACAACTTCATCAAAATCCTTAACTTTTTCTTCGAAAATATCTGCATCAAAAACGATAATCATCCTATCCATTTCAGCATCAAAAGATATATCAGAGTTAAGTTTTTGCTCCTCGGCAAACTCTATAAGTCTTCTGGGGAAAGATATATTCTTATCTTGTTGAGTCTTTTCGAGAAAGCGAATATCAATATTAGGATTAATTCCCAATTCTTTTTTATAGTCAACCAGCTTTTCGAAATACCACGTTTCAGTATTTGCACCTTCACAAATAAAGAAATACTTTCTATAAGGCTCTATAGCCTCATTTGTGTCGCTCTTTCTTTGATTCCAATTATAATAACTTCTTACCGGTGCCATATATTTATTCCTCCGTCAAATCAAAATTAGAAAACACAGGAATTGCACCATAACGCCCCTCAAGATAAGCTTTGCTCAATGTTTTATCATATCTTTCTTTGAACTTATCCAACGAATAAACATTACTTGTGTTATTTCCATCTCTTTCAACAAACCATATTTCATCACGTCTAAAAAGCTTTTGCTCCATAATAGATGCTTCGTGGGTTGTAAACAACAACTGAGTTTTATGGCCTTTATGGAAATTCATAAAAAGCTCAAGAAAATGTTCTGTAAGTTTTGGATGAAGACTTCTTTCTAATTCATCAACAACATAAATAATGTCATCGTTTTTGTTAAGTAACATATCGAGTAAATCGAAAATTCTTCTTGTACCATCTGATTCTTCATCGAAATTAAAATCATAAAATGATTTTCCATGATAGAGTTTCAAAGTAGATACAATCGGTTCATCGTCATCCAAAGTAACAGTAAAAAAGCTTTTGTCAGTTCTCATGGTCATTCGTGCCGAAGAATATAATGACTTGTGAGCCATCTTGTTTCGTATGTCCTTCATAACTAAATCAAAAACCTTAGCCGGTAAAGCTTTTCTAAATTCCTCAAAATCAGTTTTTTCAACTCTAACTTTATCAATACCAGTATCAAAGGTTTTTATTAATTTATTGATTAACTCTAAGGATGTTTCATCATTATAATATTGAAAGTTATCAAAAGAAGTATTAGGCTTAACGATAATTATGTTTTGTGATAACCAACTATAAACCTCCTTGAAGAAAACCAGCTTGGAGTCTTCAGAATATTTTTTGTTTCTATTCATTTCCGTAAGAAACAAAATTGATTCATTACCATCAAAATCATCAGTATATGTTTTGAATTTTGCTTCATCAATTTTGTTTAATTTTACATCTTCGCCCAAGTGTGGAAATTTTTCTTCTTTATTTCTTTCAAATAAACATTTTGCATTACCATTTTGATAAAGCTCATATAACCACTCAGATGTGATTCTTCGTTGATTTAATAAAGCCGTAAAACCATAAGCATAGAATTTATCACCAATCGTGAACTGAATTTCAAACGAGCTATTCTTATTTATATTTTCTTCCTTACATTTACAAAACCATTTTGTAGCTACCATAGGAATTGTATCATTAAGCGTACTTTTCAAAAACCAAAAAAAATCAATAAGATTAGATTTACCTGCCGCATTAGCACCATAGATTACTGCGTATTTAAGTATATTCGTACTTTTAATTTTAACCCTATGATCAGTGCCTTTTTGAATTTTTGTAGAAGAAATCATAGTCATCTCTGTTGGTTCAGAAAACGATTTAAAATTCTCAACTGTCACTTTAATAAGCATTATCAATCTCTCCTTCTTATTTAATATTGTAAAGGAGAATTACAAAAAAGTCAATATGTATCCGTTTATTTGGAGAAATTTTCTCTAAATGACCTATTTATCTCGACAAACTTAACCATAGAGCGATTGTTTTTGATGAATTTTACATTTCATCTTGTTCGCTTTCTTTTCTTGTATCTTGTTTTCGATTCACCCTCATCAGGCTCACCTGTAACAATCTCATTTTCTTTTTACAACTATCACCTCTTCTTAATTTTTACTAAAAATTGTTTTTATCACCTCACTTTGGTTATACGGTGAATATGTTATTGGTTTAGCATATATTTTTTGCATAGTGTTATTATATATCACATTATGCAAAGTTGTAAATATAATTTTGAACGTTGTTTTATTTTTGTAAAATCTGGCAATATAAAATACTTATATTTATACAAATTACCTGTTAATAGACTTTTACGGCCTAAATTTGGGTATAAAAAAAGGAGCCTACTGGCTCGTAACATAACTATTTATAATTCGACATACTTCTTTATGTATAATTTGTTTTGACTCATACGATGGTACACTTTTAGTGAACTACTCACCTGTTTCGGGTTGGATGTTAGATTACTTCTATAAATTTGCAACGGGAACATTTAAAAGCGGAATGAACTCAGAACAGGTTTCGGGAGTGTTTAACGACCTTATGGCATCGCCTGTTGAGATGATTATTTGGCTTGCGATAATCGTTGTATTCGGATTTTTTGTATGCAGTCGAGGACTTCAAAAAGGCATTGAAAAGGTCAGCAAGGTTATGATGCTTGCGTTGCTTGCGCTGATTATCATTCTTGCAATCAACAGTATGATGCTTTCAAATGCGGGAGAAGGCCTGAGCTTTTACCTTGTTCCCGATTTCGGAAAGGTTAAAGATGTAGGACTCGGCAAGGTAATCACCTCTGCAATGAGTCAGGCGTTTTTCACACTCGGACTCGGAATCGCATCAATGGAAATTTTCGGCAGTTATATGAACAAAGACCGCACGCTTTACGGTGAGGCTGTTCAGATTTGTGCATTGGACACTTTTGTTGCAATTGTTGCCGGACTTATCATCTTCCCTGCTTGCTTCTCATTTGGCGTTCAGCCCGACCAAGGACCTGCCCTTATTTTTGTGACGCTTCCGAATGTTTTCGTAAATATGACGGGCGGTCGGATTTGGGGTACGCTTTTCTTTCTGTTTATGACATTTGCAAGCTTTTCAACAGTTATTGCCGTGTTTGAAAACCTTGTTGCTTTTCTTACCGACACATTCGGCATGAGCAGAACAAAGGCGTCAATTATCAACGGAATTATTATGTTCTTTGCGTGTCTGCCGTGTATTTTCGGATTCAACATTTGGAAAGACTTCAACATTCTCGGCAAGGGTGTGCTTGACCTTGAGGACTTCGTTGTCAGCAACCTTCTTCTTCCGATCGGCGCAATGGTTTACCTCCTGTTCTGCACAACAAAATTCGGCTGGGGCTTTGACAATTACTTTGAAGAATGTAACACGGGTAAAGGTCTTAAGCTTTCAAGAGTGCTGAAGCCGTACCTTAAATACGCACTCCCCGTGCTGATTGTTATTGTGTTCGTTCAAGGCTTTATAGGGTAGGATTAACAATCCCCTACGGCTCAAATTGCGCAAATTCGAACAATGTTACATTCCGACAAAATAACATATAAAACAAAAACTGTACAACCATAATCGGCTGTACAGTTTTTTAATATCTTGTATTACTTTTTAGACTTAGGATTTGTTTTTATAACTTCATTCAAGCCTATAAAGTGCATACCTTTTCTTTTTGTTTTTTCAAGATGAATTTTTTCGGAATCAGCAAGCAAATCAGTATAGGGACTGTTTTCAGATTCGACAAAACAGAATATTCTGAATTTTCCGAAAGTTACGGTTTTGTCGGCTTTATGTGCAGAATCGGAATATGCAAGAATATTCGTTTCCCTATTCGGAACTGCTGCGAAAAGAACCTGTTCACCTGTTTTCTTGTCTTTTACTTTGCAAGTTCTGATAAAGGTATATTCACCTGAATAAGTATCGTCCGAAAGTTCAATGTGTTCAAATGCAGTATATTCGGCATTTCGGTTAATCATAGAAATTCTGTTGTTTTGCTTTGTATAAACTGCAGGAGAAACTAAATTAGTTCCTTTGTCAAGCACAAGTACAAAACTACTACTTGGCAAATCCATTAAAGAATCATAAACAAAATGTTTAATTCTGTTTTGTCTTTTATTTGTAAAAGAAGTTTCCACCTCAACAGAATCAAATTGTCGATTATCTAATATATGTGAAACAATCAATTTTGATAATTGAAACAGAATCAATAATATTAGAAAAACTATGCCAAACGGATTACCCTCTGAATAAAAATAAGCTACAGTGTAATTCAACATCATTCACCCATTCAAATTGTTGTTCATGTAATTATCAATCTGTTCGCCAATCGTATTTATCAGTTAAAACATTAAGTTCAACATCATTTATTACCACAACCTCATCAGATTTCCAGTATAAAGAAACATCTTCCTGATGATATTTCCAATAAATATTACGGCATTTACTTGTTTCGGAATCCACTACCTCACATCTTACCGAAAAATCCGTAGTCGCATTTCCTGAACAAAGATAAGCATTAACCGTATATTTTCCATTTGGAGATATTGAGGAATCAATCAATTCGCCTTTAGGCAAATTATCTAAGCCACACCCTGAAAGGAAAGCACATAGCATAATCATCAAAACGTCAAGAATGTTTGTAATAATGCGTTTACTTTGCATTTTAATGCCCCCCTAAAGCACCAACCTTTAATCGTATTATACACAATGCAACAAGTTATAGCAATACTCATATAACAAATTATTTGCTCAATATACAAAAACTGTACAACCGAAAAAGGCTGTACAGTTTTTTATTTTGCGGTAGAACCGCATTACAGAAAGGCTTAATTAATTGAATCAATCCATTTTTGAATTTCAGACTTTGATGTACGCAGAACCGATTCATCAAAACGGATATTCATTCCCTGCTTTACATCGGCTGTACCGCAGGCATTTGCAAAATCTTTGAATGTGTGACCAATCCAACCGCCGTTAGTTGCAAACGGATAAACCGTCTTGCCCGAAAGGTCATTTTCCTTGAGAAATGTGTGCATTGCAGGGGCAAAAGTGTACCACCAAACAGGTGTTCCGAGAATTACCTCGTCATACTTGCTAAGGTCAATATTAAGCGGTTTTATTTTGGGACAATAGCCGCTGTTCACTTCATCTTGACCTTGATTTACAACCGAGTTGTAGTCGCCGTCATACGGAACAACAGTTTCGACTCTTGCAATGTCAGCACCCGTGCTTTTCTGAATCATCTCGGCAATGCTTTTTGTGTTGCCATGATAGGAATAATAAACGATAACTTTTTTCATATTCAGAAGCCGCCTTTCGATTAACCGAGTTTATTATATTCTTCATCGGTTACGGGTTCGCACCACTCGTTTGAACATTCTTCGCCCGGCATTTCGGTTGCGATGTGTGAGAACCAGCTGTCCTTTTTAGCACCGTGCCAATGTTTAACCTCGGCTGGAATTACGATTACCTTACCCGGTGTAAGGCTTACAGGCTCTTTGCCCTCTTCCTGATACCAACCCTCACCTGCTGTGCAGATGAGTAGCTGACCGCCGCCGCTCTTTGCGTGGTGAATGTGCCAGTTGTTACGGCAACTCGGTTCAAATGTTACATTTAAAAGGTGAAGTCCGTCCTCGGGCTTTGTGAGTGAATTTAGGTATGACTCTCCGATAAAATACTTTGCATAAGCTGTATTGGGAGTGCCTGTGCCGAATACATTCTGCTTTTCAAATTCATTCTTGTCTGCAATTTTCATAATATTATCTTCTTGTGTAATTAAATTTTTTTAATCCAATCATTAACAATGCCTTCTGCCTTATCGGCATCACTTCCGAACAAGGGAAGTCCGTTTGTTACGGTTGCACCTTTGGCAGTATTTTTAATATCATTGACTGTGTTTGAAAGTCCGCTTCCCTCGTGAGTGCAGAACGGATGAATTGTTTTGCCCGTAAAATCAAATGCTTCAAGGAAAGTATAAACCGCCATAGGCATTGTTCCGCAGTAGTTTGGATAGCCGAGATAAATTTCATCGTAATCGTCAAGATTCGGCAATGAAACAAGTTCAGGTCTTGCCTTTGATTTAAGGTCTTTAACCGACTGAGCAACACATTCCTTGTAGTTTGCGGAATACGGAACTTTCTGCTCAATTTTAAACATATCGGCTCCTGTGAGGTCTGAAATAATTTTTGCAACCTTTTCGGTGTTGCCGACTTTTACATAGCGGTACTGACCGCCGAAATAATTTTCATCTGCTCGTGAATAAAATGCAATTAACTTTGCCATTGTAAATCTCCTTTGTTTCAGAACTTTTACTATTTTTCAGTTCGTTTTTTACTTTATAGTAATATATTACACCATGAAGTTGACTTTAAGTCAAGAGGCGTTTTTGATTTTTTCGTATAATTTTTGATTAACTGCATAGGTTGCTTTCCGTACAACACTCTTAGCTTAAATATTCTGCTGTTACTTGTGGGCATCCGATGAACTCCTCTATTTAAAATTGCAAAAGCAATCGCTATACTTACGCTCGGACATAGTATGTTTTTGATATTGCAAACTATCTGCACTAACGGAGAGTTGCGGTACATCGCAAAAAAATACTGTACAACCGAGAAAGGCTGTACAGTATCGGAATTATTCTTTATAAGAAACTATTTCTTTTCAGTAAGAAGCTTATTGAGTTCGTCCATAAAGGTGTTAATATCCTTGAACTGGCGATAAACAGACGCAAAACGGACATATGAAACCTCGTCAATATTCTTGAGCTGATCCATTGCAAGCTCACCGATTTGCTTTGAAGTGATTTCACGGTCAAGGCTTGACTGAAGCTGAGCCTCAATATCATTGACCATATTTTCAATCTGTTCAATTGAAACGGGACGCTTCTCACAGGCACGGAGAATTCCGCCTGTAAGCTTGTTGCGGTCAAAAACCTCACGGGATTTGTCACGCTTAACAACAATTATCGGAACAGTTTCAATCACCTCATGTGTGGTAAAGCGTTTGCCGCATCTCAGGCACTCTCTTCTTCTGCGGATTCTTTCGCCGTCATCAGCAGAACGAGAGTCGATAACCTTGCTTTCTTCATAACTGCAATATGGACACTTCATATGAAAACCTCCGAATAATTATTCCCTAAAATAATTATAACATACCGTTTTCAAATTTCAAGTATAGAAAATTTACAATTTAATTACACTTTTATTGCATCAGAGATTGCGGTAATGCTTAACATTTCTCTTCTTTCTTTTACGCTTACCGTGAATTTTTGAAATAATAAGGTAAATGATGAGAACGAGAATGATAAGAGCGATAATCACGATAAACCAATAGGACTGAAATACTGTGCCGATGATGTTGAACACATAGAGAATTCCGCTGCGTTCAATCTTTTCGCCTGCAACAACATTAACCTCGGCAAGCTTTTGCTTTTCGCTGTTTGCATCTGCTTTGTAATAGATTGTTGCCTTGCCGACTACCGAGCCTTTGTCAAGCGGGGCGTCAACGCTTTCGGGAATATCCTGTTCAATAATTATATTCTCATCTGTGCAGTCTTTCGGCACAATTGCACTGAGGTCGGTTTCGGGATAAAGCAATGTACTGTTTTTGCCCCATGCAAGGTTAACATTTACTTCGCAAAGCGGCTTTGACGAGGTGGCAACAGTGTTCATTTCAAGACTTGTCAATGCCCAGCGGAAAAGGTCTGCCGCATCGGTCATTGTTGCGTAGTCCTCGGTCACACCTTCCTCATACGGTGCGTGAAGGAGAATTGCCATATATGAATAGCCGTCTGCCGACGCTGTCGTTACAAGACATCTGCCTGCCTCGTTAGTCGTACCCGTTTTGATGCCCTTTGCGTACATATAGTAATACTCACCGCCACGGTTGGCGTCAATGAGGTAGTTGGTTGTTACAAGGGCTGTATCGTCACCGTCACAAGTGTATGTACAGGTATTTGTGATTTCTTCAAAGCGAGGAAGAGTGAGCGCATAGGTTGTGATTTTGTACATATCACGGGCGGTTGTGTAGTGGTCGGGATCGTGAAGTCCGTCAGGATTTGCAAAATGAGTGTTTTCACAACCGAGCTCCTTTGCTTTTTCATTCATCAGCTTGACAAAGTTATCAACATTGCCTTCACCGATATAATCGGCAAGAACCATTGCGGCATCATTACCCGAGGGAACCATCATGCTGTAAAGCAGATCGATTGCAGTCATACTCTTGCCGACATGATTTTCAACATTCGCAAGGGAACTGCCTGTGTTTTTGAGAACATCAAGAACCGACTGCTTAATCGGAATTTTTGTATTATCAAGATCGGCTATATTTTCAACCGCAATTATGTAGGTCATAATTTTTGTTGTTGACGCAGGGTAACGCTTTGAGTCGGCGTCTTTTTCATACACGGTCTGACCCGAATCCATATTTACAAGAAGGATTGAGTCCGACTCGGTTTTTACATCATTAGGATAGGACGCAGCGCCTGCCGTTGTGAAAGCGGAACAGATAATGATGCAAAGCATACAGAGAAGTGAAAGTGTTTTGGTTATGGTTTTTCTCATTTACTTAATTCTCCCATTTATAGTTTTTCAGTTTAAAGCATTTTGTCCGCCACGCTCAAACAGGCGGTCTACCTCTGCTTTTAACAATCGTATTTCATCGTTTCGGATATCGCCGTAACGATCCATTATGCAGTCTGCAATTTTTTGAGATAGTTCAAGGCTTTTTGTGTCGGCAAAATCGGCAATTGACATCTGCGGAAGTCCGTGCTGTCTGTGACCGAAAAAGTCGCCGGGGCCTCTCATTTTCAAATCTTCATCGGCAATGACAAAACCGTTGTTCGTTGAACACATGACCTCAAGTCGTTCTCTTGTTGTCTTACTGCCCTTGTCGCTGATGAGAATACAATAGGACTGCGAACTGCCTCTGCCAACCCTTCCTCTCAGCTGATGAAGCTGTGAAAGTCCGAATCTTTCGGCATTTTCAATCACAATAACCGTAGCATTCGGAACATCAACGCCGACTTCTATTACCGTTGTGGCAACAAGAACGGAATACTCATTCTCGACAAACTTACGCATAACCTCGTCTTTTTCATCGGACTTCATCTGTCCGTGAACTATGCCGACTGCTATGTCAGGAAATTCCCGTAGCATCAAATCTGCGGCATATTCTTCGGCTGACGCAACATCGTCAAGCTCGCCTTCTTCAACAAGGGGACAAACTATATACGCCTGTCTGCCGTGTTTTACTTCACTGCGGATAAAGTCATACACTCCGCCACGCATTGCAGAAGTTCGCAACACGGTTTTCACGGGTTTTCTTGACGGCGGAAGTTCGTCAATTATTGAAATGTCGAGGTCGCCGAAAATGATAAGTCCGAGGGTTCTCGGAATCGGGGTGGCACTCATAACAAGCAGATGCGGATTGTTGCCCTTGCCGAGAAGCTTTGCTCTTTGTGCAACGCCGAATCTGTGCTGTTCGTCGGTTACGGCAAGCGCAAGATTTTTAAACTCGGTTTTATCGGTAATGAGAGCGTGTGTTCCGATTACCATATCAATTGAACCGTCTGCAAGTGATTTTCTGATTTGTTTTTTTTCGGATTCCCTTAGTGTGCCTGTCAGCAGACCAACCTTGATATCCGTATTTTCAAAAAGCTTTTGAAATGTTTTGTAATGTTGTCGGGCAAGGATTTCAGTCGGCGCCATAAATGCGGCCTGAAATCCGCTTTTTGGCAACCGTGTAGCAGACCGAGGCTGCTACAGCCGTTTTGCCCGAACCTACATCGCCCTGAACAAGTCGGTTCAGCGGAGATGATTTGTTAATTATATCGTTTATGCAGTCAGACACCGCCCGTTTTTGGGCATTTGTCATTGTGAACGGCAAAAGCGATTCAAATTCTTTTGAATAATCCTTTGTGATTTCAAGAGAGGTTACTCCCCTGCTGTGGTCACGCAGATTTCTCATTCCGAGGTTCAGCACAACAAGCTCTTCGGTAACAAGCCTTTTTCGGGCTGCTTCAAGCTGTTGGCGGTTCTTCGGAAAGTGAATGTCAAACAACGCCTGTCTGAGTGAGCAAAGGTCAAATCTTTCTCTTATGGCATCGGGCAAAGGATCCTTAATTTTTGACGGCAGCATTGAAAGTGCCTGTCGTACGGCTGATTCAACCGATTTACTCGGAAGTCCTGCAGTTTGTCTGTAAATCGGACGGATTTGTGTTCCCTTGACAGCAGGAGCAAAAGTCGGAGATACAATCTGCATTCCGTAGCTGTCGGATGAGATTTTTCCGTAAAAGAAATATTCTCCGCCCTGTCTGAGCATTGAGCTGATGTATTTATTGTTAAAAAACACAAGCTGAATTGAACCCGTTTCATCATAGACTGCGGTTTTGGAAATAATTCTTCCGCCGCTTATGCGGGTATCGTTTACAGATGTTGCGACAACAGCCTTTATGCAGACGGTTTCACCGTATTCAAGCTCGTCAATATGCTTGATGTTGCTCCAATCCTCGTATGTGCGTGGATAGAAATTAATCAAATCTCCAACGCTTTTAATTCCGAGTCTTGCAAAAAGTGCGGCACGCTTTTCACCTATTCCGTCAAATTTGTAACGGGAGTTTTATAAAGTGATGTCATACCGCACCTCCGTTATACAAAACGGGAGCATAACCGTAAAAATTATGCTCCCTGAAAAAATCCGATTTAAAAGCTTATTCTACGCTGAGAATAAAGTAGTAAACAGGCTGGTCGCCCTTTACAAGAGTAATATCGGTTCTTGAACCGAACTTTTCACGAAGCTCTCCGTATGCCTTTTCTGCCTCTTCCTCACTTACATCCTCACCGTAGATAAGAGTAATGAATGAAGTGTCACGGCTGACCATATCCTTTGCAAGCTTGACAAGAGCCTTAACTGTGCTCTTTTCTGTGATTGTAAGCCTGCCGTTTTCAAGAGCGATAATGTCGCCCTCTTTGATTTTTTACCGCCAAATTCACTGCTTCTTGCGGCAAAGGTTACAAGACCTGTGCCCACAGATGCAAGTGCGTCCGTCATAAGCTGTGCGTTGCTTTCGGCAGAAATCTCGGGATCAAAGTTGAGCATTGCCGTCATACCCTGCGGAATTGTTCTTGTCGGAACAATGATGACATTTCTGTCTTTTACCATCGGGATTGTCTGCTCTGCGGCAAGAATGATATTTTTATTGTTTGGAAGAACGAGAACATTCTTGGCAGGAGTTGCCATAATTGCCTCATAGATATCGTCTGTACTCGGGTTCATACTCTGACCGCCCGAAACAACATTGTCACAACCGAGGTCTTTAAAGAGGTCTTTAAGACCGTTACCTGCGGCAACTGCAACAAATCCGAAATCGTTTTCTGGTTCTGCGGGAACAAACTTTTCCTTTTCAGCCTTTTTCTTTGTTGACTTGACATTCTTGTGCTGTTCCTTCATATTCTCAACCTTAACCGTGAGAAGCTGACCGAACTCAAGTCCTTTTGAAAGAGCATTGCCCGGCTGTTCCGTATGAACATGAACCTTGATAATCTCATCATCATTTACAACAACTACGCAATCACCGATTGATTCAAGATAACTGCGAAGCTCGCCGATTTCGGTTTCAATCTCGGCATTTCTGCCAACGATGAACTCTGTGCAATATGTGAATCTGATGTCATCGTCAAATTCAGCGGCGGCACTTTCAAATGTGCTGACGGTTGTAGGAGCTGTGTCATCGTCAGCTTCAATCATAATGCCGTTCTTAATTACAGAGAGCATACCCTCAAAGATTACGCAAAGGCCCTTACCGCCTGCGTCAACAACGCCTGCCTTTTTAAGCACGGGCAAAAGCTGAGGAGTGATTGCAAGCGCCTCGTTAGCCTTGTCAACGATTGTCTGCCATACAGACACAACATCTCTGTCATACTTAGCGGCTTCGATACCTGCCTCATAAGCCATTCTTGCAACCGTGAGAATTGTTCCCTCTGTCGGTTTCATAACAGCCTTGTAAGCGGCGTCAACACCGATTCCGAGTGCTGCGGCAAGATTTTTGCCGTCAACTTCTTCAATGTCTTTAAGTCCCTGGGCAAAGCCACGGAAGATTAGTGAAGTGATAACACCCGAATTGCCTCTTGCTCCACGGAGCATTGCAGAGGCTGTGATACCTGCGGCATCACCTGCACAGGTACCGTCAAAATCTTCAAGCGCTGCAACAGCCGCATTGACTGTCATTGACATATTTGTACCTGTGTCTCCGTCGGGTACAGGGAAAATATTAAGATCATTTATACTGTTTTTTTGGTTTGAAATATTATTCGCACCGGAAATAACAGCCTGTTTGAGAATTTGTCCGTTTATCATTTAGGCACATCCTTTTAATGTACATTTCTTAATCAACTGCATAAGCCGATTTTACACCGACAAACGCAGTTTTACAATAATTCACATTATAACATTATACATTATCAGCTTGTTTTTTGCAATAGTATAATACACTAATTATCTGCAAAAAAAGCCGACTTAATCGGGATTGTTTCATATTTTTTGACAATTGGAAACAATTTACTTTATGCTGATTTGTGTTATTCAATACGCATTGACTCGGCTGAAACACACTTTCCGCTTTTGTCATCAACATCAAAAAGCGTACATTCCATTTTGCATTCTCCGCTTGCAAGGTCAAAACGCTGCGGAAGCTTATTTTTCAGCTTTGCAATTATAATTTCGCTCTTTACACCGAGAACGGAATGTATTGTACCCGTCATTCCCGTGTCGGTTATGTAGCCGGTTCCCTTTGGGAGAACCTGTGCGTCCGAGGTCTGAACATGGGTGTGTGTTCCGAACATTGCGGAAACTCTGCCGTCAAGGTAATAACCCATTGCCCTTTTTTCACCCGTTGCCTCTGCGTGAAAATCAACAATTATGATTTTGCTTTCAGCCTGTTTAATCATTTTATCTACACATTCAAAGGCGCAATTAAGGTTGTTATCCATATAGGAATTACCCATAATATTTATAATCGACACAATTCTTCGCCCTGTGTCAACATTAATTATACCTTTGCCGGGTGTTGAATTTTCAGGAAAATTGGCAGGTCTGACAATGAAGGGATTTGAGTCAAGGCAGTCATAGACTTCTTTTCTGCGGAAAGAATGGTTGCCGAGTGTAATTGCATCAACTCCGCTGTCAAAAAGATGCTTTGCAGACACGGGAGTCAGTCCGTTGCCGTCAGCGGAATTTTCACCGTTGCAGATTACAAAATCAATGCCTTTCACCTTTTTGAGCGTGGGAAGATTGTTGCGAAGAAATTCACAACCGATACTGCCTACAACATCACCAATACATAAAATTCTCATCGTTATCCCTCCGTTTGTATCCGATTGCAAAATTTCAGTCGTTCAAAGCAAAACATACAAATTGATTATAACACAACTTTTCTATTCTGTCACATCAAAATCGACCTGATCTGCAATATTTTCGTTAAAAATATAATCTGTTGTCACCCTGTAGCTGTCTTTATTTTCTTTAACGGAAATTTGTTCTGAAATAACCTTGCTTTTATTCTTTGTAAAAATCTCATAGAGAATACAATCAGCCTTTGCAATCTCCTCAGCCTTGTTTTTACTTACAGAGTTTTCGGTTGTTACAAGTTCACGGTCGGTTCTGATTTTAAGTCCTACCGGCAGAACAACATCATTTATAAACAGATTTTCTCCGTGAACTGTACTTACAAAATTGTCGTAGTTTTCAAAGGCAAGGTTACAGGGAAAATCAAGCCATAAAAATCTGAAATTTTTTCTGTCAACATAATTTTCGTCAGCGTAACTGTAGGTTACTTTTTTCGGAATTGAAAGAGTTTGCTGTTCGGTAATATCGGCAAAAACCTTTGCGTTCGCTCTCAAATAACGCATATCACCCTGCTTGGTTTCGTCAAGACCGCTGACAAGAATCTGACCGTTCACAACTCCGCTGCCCTTTGTAACAACAGGTCTGCCGTTATATGCCTGAATCCGTGTTATAACTCCGTCCTTAATGGCTTTTACATTGCAAGGATTTTTTGAGGTGTCAAGCTTTGGCTTTTTGTAGGTTTCCTTAACTTCAACCGTGACAAGACTGCCCGTTATGTTTATGCTCATCCAGCGGATATCGTCACATTTCAGCTGAATATTGCGTTCTATCTGATCTGTATCGAGATTGTTTTTCCACACACCGACAGAAATCCCGTTATCACCAAGTAACGATTCAAGATATGTATTGCTGATTTCCTCTGTACCCGAAATTTTTACCGACCAGATAAAATTTGAAAGAAAAATACAGAGAATAATTCCGCATACCGCACCTGCAAAAAGTCCTGTTCTATTCTTATAGCGGTTAATAATAAACGGCAGTCCGTTTTTGGCTGTTATTCTTGTTTTAACCCTTGATTTGCGTGCAAGCATTCTGATTTTTTTGTAGTCTGAAAGGTACATTGAGGCTGATATTCCGTTCTTTTTAGGAACGGGATTCCAGATATTTACACCGTTCTTTGCGGTTATGTTCATAAATCTTTCGGGAAATTTTCCGCTTGCGGTAAAGTCCACACTTCCTCTGAGAAAGCGTATTATTTTAAGGAGCATAGTTTCACCTCACGAAAGAAAGTTGATATCGGTTACAAAGCCTTCAATTTCAACGCAGGAGCTTGAGATGCACTTCAATGTCATTCCTCTCCCGCAAAATGAAATTACGGTTTTGCAGGTATTAATTTTTATGCTTTCGCTGTCATAGAGCAAAATCCCCGTTGAACCCTCAACGGTTATTCTGCGGTTTCCGAGCATCTCTATATACGGCATTGTTCCCATATCAAACATCGGAGAAGGCAATCTTTCGTTTTTATCGGCAATTCGTTTCTTCTTTGGCAAAAAAATCTCCCCTGTTTTCGTTTCTCATTTATTTTTATGCAACTGCCGTCATATATATTAATTGGTGATTAATATGTACCTGAGTAAAAGTGCCGTAAAGGCGGTGAATATTTTTAAAGCAATCGGAATTTTTCTTTTATGTATTACGGCTCTTTTGTTTTCAAAAGAATGTTCAAAGGGTGCTGAAAACGGCATAGGCTTGTGCCTTTCAACGCTTGTACCGTCACTTTTCCCTTTTATGGTGCTTGCCTCATATATTACAGAAAGCGGTCTTGCAGAAAAAATCGGCAGACATCTTTCATGGCTGACAAAACCGCTTTTTGGACTTGAAGGCTGCTTTGCATCTGCAATAATTATCTCCCTTGTCGGAGGTTATCCCGTTGGTGCAAAGACGGTAAATTCGCTTTATAAAAAGGGTACGGCAAGTGAAAATGAGTGTAAACGGGCAGGTCTGTTTTTGGTGTGTTCGGGACCGGGGTTTCTTGTGAATTTTATCGGTGCACAGCTTTATTCGAGCATTGAAGTCGGGCTTATTATATTTGCCGCCCAATGCATCTCGGTTTTTATACTTGGATTTGCTTTAAAATTCGTTTGCAGAAACAAACTTGATGATAATTCCAATTCAGAAACATTAATAAGCACTCCGCAAAAAGGCGACGCACTTGTAAAGTCTGTTCTTGACGGTGCAATGGGAATGTTTGCAATCTGCGCATTTGTGGTGCTGTTTTCGGCATTCACTGAGATTTTCTGCTCACACATTACGGATGAAAATATCCAAACACCGTTTTTGATACTCACGGAAGTTTGCAATGCGGTTACTGCGGTATCGAAAGATTTGCCGATTGAGGTTGTTGCATTTTCGGCAGGATTCGGCGGACTTTGCGTACATTTTCAGATTTTCTCGGCACTTGGAAATATTAAGGTTAATAAAATGTTATTTTTCTTTTGCAGAATTTTACAAGGATTTATCACCGCATTGCTTACGCATTTAGGAATAAAACTTTTCTCCGTCACAACCGATGTTTTTTCAACATCAACGGTTGAAAATTTCAGTTTTTTCGGAGGAACTGCCCTTTCGGGAGCGGCTTTGCTTTTTACCGCTTTATGCTTTTTATATTCACTCAAAAATTACAAACAAAATTGACGGAGGTTACTTTATGTGCGGAATAGCAGGATGGATTGACCACTCACAGGATATGAGCGAAAGAATTGATTTGCTCAACAGAATGTCGGAAACGCTTAACAGGCGAGGCCCTGACGAAAATGGTTTGTACATTAACCAAGGGGCGGCGCTTATGCACAGGCGGCTTGTTGTAATTGACCGTGAAAACGGCAAACAGCCGATGTCGGTTCGTCACAAGGAAACGACCTATGTCATTGTCTATAACGGCGAACTCTATAACACAGCCGAGCTTCGTGAGGAGCTGAAAGCATCGGGTTTTCATTTCAGAGGTCACAGCGACACGGAGGTTGTGCTGAAATCGTACATTAAATACGGTGCGGACTGCTGCAAAAAGCTGAACGGAATTTTTGCCTTTGCAATCTACAACACAAGCGACAAATCGCTGTTTTTGTGCAGGGACAGAATCGGCGTTAAGCCTCTGTTTTACTACGAATACAACGGTGGCTTGCTGTTTGCGTCAGAAATAAAAGCGTTGCTTGCAAGCAAGGTTGTAAAGCCTCAAATTGACGAACAGGGACTCAATGAAATTTTCTTTTTAGGACCAGCAAGAACGCCTTCGTTCGGAGTTTTCAAGGGAGTATTTGAACTTAATCCGGGCGAATGTGCAATGTATAGGCACTCAAAGCTTCGCCGAAAAAAATACTACACCGTTGAGGCAAAAGAGCATACAGACAATGAAGTAACTACCATTGAAAAGACGAGATATCTGCTGACTGATGCAATTCAGCGACAGCTTGTGAGTGATGTTCCGCTGTGCTTTTTCCTTTCGGGAGGGCTTGACAGCAGTATAATTGTCAAGACCGCATCAATGTACAATAAGGAGCATAAGCTCGGCAAAATTAACACCTACTCGGTTGAATACCGTGACAACGAAAAATATTTTCAAAAGAGCAATTTCCAGCCTACTCCCGACTACGAATTTATCTCGATGATGTCAAAAAATGCCGACACAAAGCACAGGGAAATTGTCCTTGACAACACGCTTGTGTGCGACGCACTTTATGAAAGTGTTCAGGCAAGAGATTTGCCGGGGTATGTCGATGTTGACTCGTCACTTTTGCTCTTCTGCAAAGAAATCAAGCAAAACTACACAGTTGCACTTTCGGGAGAATGTGCAGATGAACTTTTCGGCGGATATCCGTGGTATCACAACCATGAAATACTTTTTGAGGATTGTTTTCCGTGGTCAAAAAGTCAGGATATTCGCAGGAGCATTCTCAAGGACGGTGTGCTGAAAAACGGCGAAGAGTATGTCAGACAAAGGTATCTTGACACAATAAGCCTTGCCCCAAAGCTTAAAAGTGACACCGACCTTGACAGGCGAATGCGAGAGATGTTCTACCTGAATTTTTACTGGTTTATGCAATGTCTGCTTGAGCGAAAAGACAGATGCTCAATGTTCAGCGGACTTGAGGTCAGAGTGCCGTTCTGCGATTACAGACTTGTTGAATATGCGTACAATATGCCGTGGGAATTAAAGGCATGGGGCAACCGTGAAAAGGGAATTGTACGAAAGGCTTTTGAGGATATTCTGCCCAAAGAAAAAAGCCTGCCATATATGACAGACCTTTCACACATTTTTATTCTTCTATGGATTTAACTTTTACACCGATAAGTGAATATTCACATCATTCCAGCAAACACCGATGCGCCGACAACCGTAAGCAATCCGGCTACGGCAATGGCAAGGCTGCTCATGGCTCCTTCTACCGGGCCAAGCTCCATGGCTTTGGCTGTTCCGATAGCATGGGCAGATGTTCCAAGTCCAAGACCTCTTGCGA
>ENA-OQET01000115-OQET01000115.1-human-gut-metagenome-genome-assembly--contig:-NODE-115-length-42333-cov-5.676136_pt1 | contig 42333 bp, 37 predicted proteins | sample MGYA00242800_ERZ504645 | MGnify/ENA primary metagenome ERZ504645 (study PRJEB26092, sample SAMD00036308) | human gut metagenome | host: Homo sapiens | study: EMG produced TPA metagenomics assembly of... | reverse complement strand
TATCAAAACGACGAAGAACCGGACAAACAAGACGAATTGGAGAAGCAACAAGCCGAGCGGCAGAAAGCCATAGCAAACTTCATCGGCCAGAACTATTCACCCATCGGTACCACTTCACAGAAATGTTACAAGACCACCGCTGAACTGGTATATGAGCTGTCGAACATTGTCGATGTCGCTCCGATGGCGCTGGCCAAACAACTGGCTGATGCCGGGTACCATGTAGAATATTTGGCAGGACAACCCTACTGGGTGATGTACGAGAAGCCATAAAAATACTAACCGGAGATTTTTTTATTTTTGAAGTCCTTGCTCGTGAGAGTAAGGGCTTTTTTTGTCCTATGAGAGCGGATGGTTGGGCTCTATCTTTGTGACAAAAAAGAGATATGATACGTTTTTCACAAGATTCGTCGCCACCTATGGGTATGATTCACCGAAGGAGTTCTTTCTTTCGGTGGCTCCGAGCTTCAAGTACAACCTGCAATTTCCGGCCATCTCCTTCAGCGCCGTCACTGCCGTAGTCAGCGAATGGATAGGCATTACACCGTTCCTGGCCATGGCCATGCTCGTCGCCATTGTCTCAGAGATGTGGACGGGCATCCGGGCAAGCAAGGTCCAGGGAATAGGATTTGAAAGCTTCCGTTTCTCACGCTGCATCATCAAGCTGTGTATCTGGCTGACCATCATCTATATCACCCACTCGTTCTATCTGGAGAGCAAGGCCGGAGCGGAAGAAAGCTTTGTCATGCTGCTGGCCACCCTGTTCTTTTCCATTGTCAAGGTGTTCGTCATGACCTGGTTCTGCGTCGAGCACGTGACAAGCATACTGGAGAACCTGGCAGTCATCGACGGCAAGCCGAAAGATGCGCTGATCAAGCAGGTGGGAATATTGTGGGTGACAGTCACGGATAAATTCAGAAGAAAGGCCGATGAGACGGAAGGTTAGCCATATGTTGCTTTGTGCGGTTATCGCATTTCTTTCCGGCTGGGCCGGCCACTGGCTGGGTTCCCGGAAACGGAGCATTGTCCATGTACCGGAAACGGTGGTCAGGCATGATACGATACGCTCTGCCATTCCGGAACCGGAGGTGATTGTCCGTGAGGTACCCACAGAAGTGGATACGGCGGCTATACTGGCCGACTATTTCTCGGAGAAGCATTATCTTGATACAATTATTGAACGCCCTTACCTGAAAGTGGAGCTGACCGACGTCATATCCCGCAATTCATTGCTTGACCGCACGGTAGTGGTGGACTACCGGCAACCGGTCGTCTGCAACAATGCTCTTGCCTTAGGTCTGGAAATTGGACGTTCCTGGCAAGTCTTGTCGGCAGAATATCGCCATAAGCAATGGGAGTTCAGAGCAGGATATGACTTGTACAACAGGTCACTGGTGTTGGGCATTTCTAAAACCCTTTGGCAATGGTAGTGGACGGCATACATGATGGAGTGGACTGCTTCATCTCGGAAATCGGGGAAATAAAAATCTCAGGAATCACAGATGAACAGTTGAATGTCCGTATTGAAACCGGAGGTACGGAGATTTTCAATGAGAGCTATTACGCTTTGAAAGGCAACGTGGTAATCCATGAGATAGGGGAAATGCTCCGCAGTCACTTCTCCCTGCATGACCCGAAAGGGATGTCAAACAATGTAGTCTCTTATTATCAGGCTCCATTGTCCATAACCGCTGTGTTTTCAGGCAAGCAGGACACAGTCCGGAGGAGTTTCAATGCTTATTACAGCCGTTGTCGCACATCGGTATCCCCGTCAGACGTACTTTTTCTGACACACGAGAGCACAATCCGTACAGCCCATGATAGAATGGAATATCTAACCTTTACTGCCCATAAAGGCATGTCGGTGGACATGAGCATAGCCTACATGGATGCGGGAAAGGAAAAGTACAAGACAGTCAGTGAGCAAGTGGATGCCACTGCCGGTATGCTCGCTGTTTCTTTTTCACTTGATAAGATTGTACGTCGGTCCGGTATTGCCGTATCATCCATCACATATTATGATGTCCTATTGAAAAAAGATGGCACTGTAAAGGATAAGGTGAGATTTGTCAATGATGACCGACAGTATAGGAATGTCACCAATTTCATTTACCGAAACGCATTCGGTATGCCGGAGACAATGGCATTCACCGGACTGGTGGAATATTCCCCCGAACTTGAGGGTGATCCGGTAGAACTGTTACAGAGAACCGTCCGCACTTCATCCAAATACATTGACAGCCGTACGGTAAACAGCGGCTATCTGGACACCAGACAATACGGAAAGGTACTGGATCTGATAACAACTGATTCTTTGCAGCTGTATAATACGGAAACATCGACGGAAGTGGTGACCACTGACATTGATTTCTCTCACAAGCGTACCGGCAACGAGAAAATCAATGTCTCACTTACATTCCGTCAGGCATCACGCCTGCATCTGGCTTTCGAGCGTACCGGTGACAATGGTATTTATGGGCGGATATTCGACAGAACATTTGACAATACATTTGAATGATATAACGATATGGAGACAATACGCAGAAACCTGGCTCTGGCCGACATGGACATCCGCACGGACGAACGCGGACGCCGGCGCATCTTTTCGATAAAGTTCGTCAGCAAGGAAGGCAAGGTCTATTTCATGCCCCAGGCCTACGCCTGCGGTGCAGGACGCATGAACATGAAGGAATACCAGCTCCGGGGCGTGCAGCCCTGCGACTGCAAGGGAAATCCGGAAGGACACCCCTACCCTGTGGATATTGACCTGATACTGGAGTATAACCAAAAAGAAAATAATATTCTGATGAACATATTGTTTAATTCAAGCGGCATTCCCCTGCTGATGCAGTCCACGTACATATTCGGCGAAACGACGGGGACACCCCAGAACGAAATGAAGGAGCGTACCCGAATCCTGGCGCCATATGACTTGTCGAATGTTTCCTATATAGACATCGACGGAGTGAAGGTGCGTCCATGGGGAGATGAGAATGATTTCCCCCAGAAGGCGGCTGAAGAGATAGGAAACACCAGCGTGCTCAATACGGGCCTGAAGTTTCTTCGTAACCTGACACTTGGGCAAGGCATATATCCTTGTACGGTGAAAGGTTACGACAATGATGGCAACGAGATACTGAAGCCCGTTACCGATAGCCGAGTACAAGCTTTTATTGCTTCCCGGAATGTGAGGCGCTACATGGAGAAGGTGCTTCGGGATTACTTGAAATTCGGCAACGGTGCCGTCCAGTTTGTGCCGTCGGCTGCCGGCAATTCTTTTGCAGGGGTCAATCCGGTCAATGCGCTTTACCGCCGTTATTCCGAAGTGGACGAATACGGCGCCTGCAAGTGCATCATTTCCGGATATTGGCCGCAACGTCCGGACAAGGGACAATACACCAGGCTGGATGTGCTCTCCGAATACGACCCGCAGATGCACGCCGAGGTGTTGAAGTTTGCCGGAAAGGTGAGGGACGGTTTCATCATGCCGGTACGCGACAGCTGGAGCAACGACGACCTTTACGGCATGCCCATCTGGTGGCCCGCCTACGTTTGTGGATGGGTGGAGATAGCCCATCTTATCCCCCATTTCCTCAAGAAAGCCTACAAGAACCAGATAACCTGGAAGTGGCATGTACAGATACCGTATTCCTACTGGGAGAAGAAATACCCGTCCAAGGACTATTCTGCCAAGGAGCGTGAGGCGGCCATACAGAAGTATATGGATTCTGTGGAGCAGAACCTTTGCGGACCGGACAATGCGGAGAAGCCCATCTTCTCTCATTATGCCGTGAACGAGATGAACGGCAGGATTGAGGAGGAGTGGAAAATCAAGCCGCTGGAGAACAAATACCAGGGTAGTGACAATCTTCCGGTGTCGGCAGCCGCCAACTCGGAAATTCTGTTTGCATTGATGGTGAATCCGAATGTGCTCGGTGCAGGTATGCCCGGTGGCACCTATGCCGGCAACCAGGGCGGTTCCAATATCCGTGAGGCTTTCCTTGTGAACATTGCCAACGCGTGGATTGACCGGCAGAATATCCTGGACCCTATAGAACTCTATATCAAAATGAACGGCATGCCGGAATGCGAGCTGCGTTTCCGCAATACCGTATTAGTAACCCTCGATACCGGCAGCGGTACCAAAAAAACATTGAGCTAATGATATTCAGTGCAAAAAAATGGAACAACGGCAAGGAGCTGAAAGCGGTGATGAAGGTGAACACCGCCATCTCCTTTGACATGATGGAGGCACCGCTCCGGAATGCTTTCCGGCAATACCTCGTACCGTTATTGGGCGATGCGATGGTGGGAGAAGTGGTCGAGATATATGAATTCGGTCCAAATCCGGATGTATTGGAACAGAATACCGAAGGGGCAACCGAACGGGAGAAACTGGACAGCCGCCTGCTGGAGATCTGCAAACGCGCGAACGCGAACCTGGCGTTCTGGAACGATTTCGATGAAATCAGCATGCGTATCACCGATGCGGGCTTCCAACGTCAGAAATCCGACAACGGCGAATCATTCCAGCAGGTGTACAAGTACCAGGAAGATAACCTGCGGGCATCGTTACGCAACAAGGGGTTCAATGCGCTCGACGAGCTGCTTGAGTTTCTGTATGCCCATATAGCCGAATATCCGGAGTTCGCGTCCTCCCAGGCCTATCAGGACCGTAAATCAGCCATTGTCCGCAGTACCGCGGATGTCAATGACGTCTGTTTTATCAATGGCAGCCGGATTGTTTTCCTCCGTCTGCAGCCGCACCTGAAGTTTGCCGAGGAGATGCTCCTTCAGCCGGCCATCGGTGACAAGCTGTATGAGCATCTGATTGACGGACTGGTAAATCCCCCAGAAGACGAAGAAGCCCGGAAGAGCATGGAGCGGTTGCGCCTTGCCTGCTCCCGCTACATTGTGGCAATGGCGGTCAGACGGCTGCTGATGGAGACGGGTAGCGTCACGGACCGGGGGCTGTACTTCACCGCTGTACAGCCGGGTGAGAAGGGCAATGAGGAGAAGAGACCCGTCGATACGGAGCGCATAGCCGTACAGATCCAGAATCTGAAAACGGATGCGGACATGTACATGACCGTGCTGCTGCGTACGGTACGGAGCTGTTTTGAGAATTTCTATGAGGGTGATCCCAGGCAGATATACGACCGGGACAATGACCATAAACGCACATTCTGGACATGAGGGAGCTTCGCATTGCATACCGTAGATTCGGAATCCGCCATGAGATAATCCGCCGGGTACCTCAGAAATGGGAGGAGCTGACACCGGCACAGTTCCTGCTCGTGTCGCGGCTTTATCTTCAGGAAATAGACGAACCATCCTTCCTGAAGGAGTTCTATTCCCTGCCGTACGGGGTCGGTTCCGACACCTATTACAGTTATAAGCTGAGCGAACTGGTGGAGTTCATCAGCGACTGCCGTGTCCGGATGGACCGCTTTATCCTTCCTGCCGTCTCCGGGCTGAAAGCGCCGGGTGACCGCCTGAAGGGGATGTGTTTCGAACACTTCATGCACGTGGACACTGCTTTCAACCGATATGTCCGTGACGGCAAGGATGCCTCACTGGACACTTTCGTAGCAATGCTCTATTTGAAGGACAACGAATATATTGTCCTACCATCAGGTGGGAAAAACGGCTTATTTAGCAGGCAGAAACCGCTGATACTGCAAAAACGGATAATGAAGGTGACAAAGATTGACAGGCACGTCAAGTATGCCATATTCCTGAACTACGTTTTTGTCAAGAGGTGGCTTTCAAAGGCTTTTCCTTTCCTCTTTCCGTTGGATGATGAACCGGAGGAAAAGCGGAATAGTCCCGCCGCACCGTCAGTCAACTGGCTCGACATCTTCGACGCCTTTGTCGGTGACGATGTGGCGGTGATGGAGAAATACCAGGCGATGCCGGTGGCAACGGCATTCCGCCTGCTCAACAAAAGGATACGTGACGCCCAAAAACAGAAGAAATGACTTTTTCGGAATACATAGAGAATCTGGCTGAAAGGCATGTCGATATACGACACAAGGAGAATGATGAAGTACACTTCCTCTCATCAGAACGAGAGAAGCATACGGCACTGGACAGCGTGCTCCACTATCCGGCAGTGATTGTGGACCGTGGCTCAGGATTCGGTTACGGCGGTAATCCGGGTGCATACCGAAAAGACCGCGATTACCTGCTCTTCATTGTGGAGCATGTGTCCGACACCTCCGACTATGAGCAGATAGAGGCTGCCCTTGACAAGTGCGAGCGCATTCTTGATGAGCTGCTCAACCAAATTTTGGAAGACAAAAGGAAGAAAAGGCTGTGGCTCGCTTTTTCCTTGGAGGATGTGGAAGCGGATTATGTGGTAAACAATGATAACCAGCTTTATGGCGTGGTTGCGGCAATACATCTGTCCGAACTTTACAAGGTTTTGAATTGCCGCAATGCATTTTTATGATACAGTATGTCTGATACACTTACAACATTGAAGGAGCTGGCGGCACAAGTGCGTGGTGCCACCCGAAAAGGTGAGAATACGGCTGAACGTGTCGGGCGTCTCTTTGTGGGCATCCTTGCCCTCATGGAAGAATCCGAAATTTCATTCGAGCCTTCCGAGGGATACGATACGCTTGGGACATTGAAGGAACTGGCGGCACAGGTACGCAGTGCTACCGAGGACAGTGAGAATACCGCCGAACGTGTCGGACGTGTTTTTGCCGGCATCCTGGATCTGCTGGAGCAGTCCGGTATCGAGTTCGATACTGCCGAAGGAGATGATTCCATAGAGATTCTGCAGTCCCGTTTCCGACCAGGTACGTGGTGCCACCCGAAAAGGTGAGAATACGTCCGAACGTGTGGGGCGTCTCTTTGCGGGTATCTTGAATCTTTGGGCAATGAGAGCGGAGGACTGGAACAAGGTCATACCGCCCGTCTATGTCCGCAGCGACAACGGACGGCAATATCTCGGCATCTACAACGCGACCAAATCGGTCATGGAGGACTATCCCGACGGTCTGACGCAGGATGTGACGATAACATGCACCCAGACCAACATAGACTACAAGGGCAACAGATACCAGGATGAGGACAGCATGTGGAGCGTGGAGATGAAAGGCTGGAACCAGGATACCGCACATATACTTACCATTGACGGGGCCGGCAAATGCACACTCGACGGCCGCGGTTTCGGTGGCATACATATCGAGGATTGCAGTAACATCATCATCCGGGACATCACCTTCCTGAACTTCAATACCTACGAGGGTGTTTATGCACCGGAGGAGCCCGCCTGCATCTATGCCACAAACATCTCCAAACGCAAGCCTTGCCGCAACCTGTACTTTGAGAACCTGACCGTCAAAGGGCAGAGCACCAAGAGTCCGAACTCCAATTACCGCACCCGCTACGGCATTACGGTCAAAGGATACGAGAATGTGTGTCTCCATAATATCCGTATGTCGCAGGTCGTTGTCCAGCCGATTTCCATTACAGACGCGAATACCGTCTATATATCAAAGATAAGATTCTCCGAATCAGTGATGCAGGCCGAAGTGGTCGGGCACCCGTCAATCATGAGCCTTTCGGCAACGGATGTCTATATCATGGATTGTGACATAGACGGCAGCCATTACAATGAGGTAGCCATTTCCGTAGGCAAGGTCAAACAACTGTTCTTAGAGCGTAACCATATCTACAAGACCTGCGGACCGGTCATCGGAATAAGCAATGAACTCGGCGCGGACAAGATATTCATATCCGGCAATTACATGCATGATAACATGGAGCTTCCGAAATACCAATGGGACTGCACGTGGTTCACGTTCCCCGGCATGTCCAAGGAAATAATAATCGCGAACAATACCTTCGTGTTCAGCAGCGGCTATTTCCAGGAGTTTTTCGCGCGTTCGAGCACTTCCGCTATCGAAAGGCTGGTCAATGTGAACAATATATTTGTCCGGCACAATGAGCAGAATCATGGCATCTTCATCCTTTCGAGCGTCCATAGCCTCATAAGTGGCAGTAATATTTATAATAAGGAGACCGTATTGTACTCCATGGCCGACAATACTTCACCGGTGTATTTTGCCGGAAACAACCAGGGAAACCTTGCGTACATACAAGCACAGGGATATGAGGCTGGCACGGCACAGATTACCGACGGGAGCGCCATCCTGATGGATGACCGCCCGTGTCTGACAGCGGAACTGGCAGCCATTCACAAGAGCGTCGCGGAATATGTACGTGAATTCGATTACAAGTACCAGACGAATGACCGGGACAATACCAGCATCGGCTGTGACAACTACTACAGCGTCGAGTTTGACGAGACAGCCGACACCACCGATGGCTACGACGGTATAAACCGTTACAGCAATGAAGTCTTCAGCAGCGCTGCCCAATACAGTATGCCGTCAGACCAGACCCTGGTGTTGCTTGCACGGTCCAAGAACCGGGACAGGATGGTTGTGTTCAACATAACCAAATCGGACGATGTCGGTAACCGGATTGTATCTGTCGGCCGCCTGGCATCGTTCTCCATCCGTCCGAAGCTTGACGGGAACGGAGAATATACAGCAGACCAGTTATATGATGTAACCATTGAATAATGATGAATATATGAAATACCACGAGATTCTGAAGCCCTGATCGGCATTCCTCTTGTCCGCAAGACTTGACAACCCTTTCCCTCTGGTCGGGGACAAAGGTTACCATATCAATACAAGCGAATGGGTGAGGCAACACGAGTATCTGCTTGATGGTGGAGCCGGGCCTGAACGGTCTGTCCTGGATTGTGTACTGGGAAAATCCTCAGAGACTGTAGATATGTCTGCCGCAGGTGAGTTCATACAGAGCGTCAGTGTATCCAACGATAGCGGCAACGCTTCTGTCAGGAAAATCGCATATCCGATGCTTCCCGCCACCGAGCCCTATTTTATGGTTACCGCCACTGAGATAGTGCGTGTCGGGGAAAGGGGCTATCTTTCGATATATGCCGAAAACGGTTATGCCACTTCCCGCAACAATACCATCGTTGCGCGTATATACAAGGAGAATGAACCGGAACCAGTGAAAACCGTCGGCTTTGACACGAGCCGTCCAGGACCGACTGTCTGGGCGGCATCCCCCTATACCTTCGATGCTGTGTCCGACCGTGGAATATACGATGTGGAGGTGGACGTGACAGATGTCCTGACCGGTGTGACTTTTACCAAACGTATCAACAAGCTCATAACCGTTACCCCCGCGCTTGCCCCCCGTGATGAAGCGGTTGAGTATCTCGTCCCCGACGCCAAGATTGTGGGTGGAGCCGAGAGCTGGATTATAGACGGTAAGGATTATCCGGCAGGCTGTACGGTTATCCTAAAATATGACCCGCAGTTCGGTGAGAGATACCCCATGCGTCTGCGTCTTGACAATTTCAAGGGCACGCGGGAGAATCCGATCATTTTCACGATAGATACTGAGGAGCCGTTTGAATTCAACTGGTTCTATTGGTTCGGCATACTCTTCAATGACTGCGCCCATATCGTCTTTGACGGTAGGGGCTATCATAATCTAGATAAGGGGTTCAGAATGATTGCCATGCCGGAATTTGCGAATATCGCCATACAAGTCACCAACTATTCGAACGAGCTTGAATTCTTTGGTATCGAGATCGACAAGGCGGATTTTGCCGGATTCATGATCAAGACAGACCCCACGGCCGATAACCCCCAGGGGTGGTGGCCTGCCTATAGGCTGGAAAATCTCAGGCTCCATCATAACCATATTCATGACACGGTCGGAGAAGGGAGCTATCTGGGACACTACAGTCCTAATTATTATACCGGTACCAACAGCAACGGGGAGGAGGTCAGATACCGTGCGCACCACTTGTACAACACCCGCATATACCGTAATATCTATGAGAATCAGGGTTATGACAACTTCCAGCTCAATAATGCCGAAGATGCCGAGATATGCTATAATGAATTCATCAATGGCGGTAACCGTATGGAGAAGGACCAGACATCGGCTCTTGCCCTCGGTCTCAGTGGCAAAATATACAACAATGTCATACGCGGGCATTTCGGCCCTGCCATCCAGTGCCTGTGCATGGGTGATGTGGAGATTTTCAACAATATCATCGCTCCCGGCACGGAAGTCTCAAGCGCTTTCTATCTGGGGGGCTTCCAGGAACCCCCGCAGTCCGATTATGATACCGGGTTGACAATAGGGCATCTGATTAATATACATAACAACATCCTCTTCTCGTATGGCGTGCCATATCTGTTCAGTCAGGCGAACAAATGCAAGAATGTCCGTATTCTGGACAACTTCTGTGTACATAAGGGAGCCTGGGGAGGTCAGGCGGCGGATATAATGTCCGGTTGGAAAGTAGAGGGGAACATGGAACTGGAATACCCGCGTTACCCTTTCGATTTCCAGGCTATTGACGAGCGGTACAAGATTGCCGATTCCATCAATCTGGACTATCGCATTGCCGCCTCCTCGCCTCTGGTTGAAGGAGGATGCGGCGACAGTTTCCGTTTTGATTTCAACGGCTATAAAAATTGGTACGACAAGGTGTTCCCTATAGGCCCTTTCCTTGGGAAATATAGGAGTCCGGACATCGTGGATGCCCTTTTCGGACTGTCATCCATTGTGATAGACGGAGGTGCCGCCAGTACCTTGAGCAATAAGGTCAGCGTGCGGATGAATTGCAAGGGTGAGGTGACACATTACCGTATAAGTGAGAAAAGGGACTTTTCCGACACGGTGTGGTCGGAGTGGAGCGGTGATACCGTAGAATTCACATTCCTTTCCACAGGACCGAAGACATTGTACTGCCAGATAAAGTCGTCTACGGAAGAGAGCGCTGTTAAATCCGCATCCATCATCTATCAGGAAAGCCCGTTGGTACTGTCCTCTGTCGTGATAGAGGACGGTGTTCCTGAAAAGAACGGAAAGACTGTGAGTGTTGAAATATCATACAGCGGTTCTGTCATGCCCCGATACTACCGTGCAGGTGAAACGGAGGATTTGACCTCTGCCGGTTGGACTGCGTTTACGGAACGTTTCTCCTATACGTTTGATACAACGGGCGCGAAGACCTTGTATGTACAACTGATGGACGGATTCGGGCAGATGACTGAAACCCGGTCCGCAAGCATCACCATCAATCCGCCGCGTAAGGCAGTGGTCAGTATAGGATGGGCCTATGATGATGTTGCCCCCGGATGTGTGTTTGACAGTGGGCTTGGCATCAATAGGATGAATTACTCGGCGACAGCCCGGACCTTTGTATGGGATTCCGGGGAAGATGCCGGAACTGTCGTCAAAGGGGACTCCGTCAATTTCAATGAGGATATCAGGGTCGGTGGTGCAACTACAGGTGACGATAGTGGCATGTATCCGGACAGTGTGTTGGAGAAATATGTCAGGTATAACGGTTTCCCGCAGAATACATACGGACACAGGACAGCCTCGATACATCTCTCTCCAGGGACATACCGTCTGCGGCTGTTCTGTTCCCTGAACTCCACTTATAAGAACTCCACGGAATTCATGAAGGTACAGACCGTCGTGGACGGTGTTGCCAATGTGTTTGAACTGCCGGACGGTTATGATGTCATAGGCAATCTCACCCGATGGCTTGAACAGGAAATCACCGTACCGGAATCGGGAATGTTCGAATTGCAATGGGGGATGGAGAATGCGACAAAAGGATGGATGGAGGTTCCGCTGAATATTATAGAAATAGAAGAAACGTAAGATAATGAAATATATAAAAGTAGTATGGCTAAAGCAGAAATCTTATTCAAGGTCATCCGCAAATGGGAAGGCGGATGGAGTGACCACAAAAATGACAAAGGTGGCAAAACCAATATGGGGATAACCTTGTCTACGTGGAAATCATGTGGTTATGACAAGGATGGTGACGGAGATATTGATGCGGATGATTTACGCATGATTACTCCGGATGACGTTTTTCATGTTTTCAAGAAGTATTATTGGGACCGTTACCAAGCGGACTTCATACACAACCAGTCCATTGCGAACATCTGTGTGGATTGGGTGTGGGCCTCCGGACGTCCCGGTATCACAAGGGTACAACAACTACTGCAAATCAATGTAGACGGCATCGTAGGTCCTCAGACGGTTGCAAGTATCAATCTGGCCAACCAACGGCAGCTGTTCGAAGCTATCAAGACAGACAGAATCCGGTTTATTGAAGAAATCTGTAAAAGGGACCCGTCGCAGCTTGTATTCCGGAAAGGATGGCTGAACCGGGTCAATGATTTCAAGTTCTCTGTCCGCTGAATTCTTGTCCTTTTTTCCACTCTTTTCAGCCTTTAGTTTTGTGTCCGGAACTAAAGGCTTTTTTATGGCAATAACTGAAGAAAAGAGTTTAATGACCTCCGAGAAATTCAATCGAGGAGTTGAGAACTGGACGTGGAAAGTCAGGAATACCTCCGTAAATATTCTACAACGGACACACGCAACCGGCAGATTGCGTAGGGAACTGCAATCCCGTTGGCTGAAAGACCGTGAAGGTGGACCGGCTTATGTCGGTCTGGGTTTCCGCTTTGCCCGGTATGGTGCGTACCGGGAGTATGGCGCCGGGCGTGGATATATCGTCAAGAACGGAATTATAATGAAGGGACATTCGGCATGGAGCGATAAGAAGAAACGTCAGGAACTGCGTTCTTTACGTGTTTCTGAATATCGTATCCGGCGCATGCGTACCGTTGATGAACACTATGCCGTTATCCGGCGAAGTCCCCTACCCTGGTTAGACCCTCCCATTGTGGATAACATCGAATCACTGGCAGATTTATCCGGAGAGTATTACGGTGACCAGGCACTCAAGAATGTGCTTCAGAAGTTTGATAAAATAACAATTGAAAAACGTTATGGCAAAAAGTGACAAGACTGTCAAAAGAGGTGTCTACTTGTACATCGATGGCAAGGAAATTAAGAATGACATCAATTCCATTGATTTGGAGATGAAACGCCTACAGCGTGACATTAAGGAAATGACACGCGGCTCTGAGGAATACAACCGCACCATGGCGAAGATACAGCATCTTCAGGGGATTTTAAAACAGCATCGCCAGGAGATAAAAGGCATCACCACCGAAACCAAGAAAGCGACTGTCAGTATTGGCAGTATGGTAGACTGGTTCAACCGTTTCGGTGGAGTTATCTTGTCCGTAATAGGTTTCCTTACCGGTTTTACCCTTGCCTTGCGCGCCATCAGAGACGAACGCAACAAGTTGGAGGAGTCCCAGGCCGGGCTGAAAGCCTTGACCGGACTTGATGATGACAGCATTGCCTGGTTGACCGGGCAGGCCAAGACGCTTTCCACCACCATGACAAAAGAGGGCTTGCGTGTCCGCCAGTCGGCAGCCGAAATCCTGGATGCGTTCATGCTGGTCGGTTCGGCCAAGCCGGAACTGCTTGGTGACAAGGAAGCGCTCAAGGCTGTTACGGAGGAAGCCATGCGGTTGCAGGCGGCAGCCAAGGACATTACCCTGAACGAAGCGGTTGATTCACTTACCTTATCACTCAACCAATATGGGGCGGCAGCAGACCAGGCAGGACGGTTTACCAACGTATTGGCTGCCGGCTCCCAGGCAGGTTCCGCCAATATCGCAAGCCAGGCAAAGGCTATCCGGAATGCAGGTACCGCAGCGGCTTCGGCCAATGTTCCCATTGAACAGACGGTCGCATTGATTGAAACGCTTGCCTATCGGGGTATAAAGGATGAAGTGGCCGGAACGGGATTGAAGAAATTCTTTCTGGTTCTTCAGACCGGAGCGGACGAGACCAACCCTAAAATCGTCGGGTTGGATAAGGCACTGGAGAATCTGAAGAACAAGAATATGGATGCAGGCGCCATCAAGAAGATGTTCGGGGAGGAAGGCTACAATACCGCATCCGTAATCCTTCAGAACACGGAGATGGTGAAAGACTTCACCGCTGCCGTCACCGGTACCAATGTGGCGTATGAGCAGGCGGCCATAAACAGTGATACTGCACAGGCCAAACTGGAGCAGGCACGCAATAAGATGAAGCTGGCAGCCATTGATTTGGGAGAGAAACTGAATCCGGCTCTGACGGTGAGTACGAATATGCTGACCAATGTGCTCAAGTATTTGCCGGGATTGATTGACTGGTGCAAAAAATGGGGTGGTACTGTATTGTGGCTTAGTACGATATTGCTTGTATATGCTACCCGGCTGAAGATAATTACAGCATGGTATTCTATTTGGAATTCACTTACCAAAATTGCGACAGTTCTCAATTTGGCTTATGCCGCATCAATGAATACATTGTCTGGTTATACAGTGACATCATTTGGAAACTTGCGTAAATTATCAATGCTCATGCAAGGACATTCTGTTTTACTTAAATCACTACGTACCGCCACTTATTTATATGCCGCTGCCGTGCAGGTTTTACACGGGCGCGTTGATTTGGCTGCCAAATCGCTGAAAGCAGCTTGGACTATTATGTCCAGCAATCCGATTGGCTTACTGGTTACATTAGTTCTTGCAGCAGCTACCGCATCCTACAAACTGACACAACGCACCAAAGCTTATTACGACCTAAATAAAGTCAATGAGAAAATTACAGAAAAATCAAATGATGAATATGCGCGTCAATCATCACTGATTGAACAGTTGACCACCAAAATACACAATAATAATCTTTCCAATTTTGAACGTAAAAAGGCAATTGTACAATTGCAGGCTATTATTCCGGATTATAATGCAGAGATTGATAAAGAGGGCAAAATCATCAATGAAAACACAGAGGCACTTGACCGATATAATGCCGTATTAGCAACCAATATCGAATTAAAAGAGGCTGCCGACGAACTGGATAAGCACCGGATCAACCTGATGCGCCTTCAAAAATCCCCGGCATTGAGTGACAATTCACCGATGGGGTCGATGGCTCGCGAGGATGTTCGCAACAAGATTTCCCAAGAAGAAGAGATTGTTGAATCTTTAACTGCACGTTATAAGAAACTGGTACAAGAAAAATGGAAAGCATTGAATCCGAACACTCCTAAAAACAATCCCACCGGAGGCAATGACGGTGGAAAATGTCCGATATGTGGAAACAAACCTTGTACCTGCGATAAAAACAACACTTCCAAAGACAAGTTCGCCCAAGCTGAAGCCGACTACTACCGACGTATCGCTGACATCAAACGGAAGTACCTCGCTGACGATAAGATGACCCAGGAAGAATACAACAAGCAGATGCGGGATGCAGAAATACAACTGCTCAACGATAAGCTGAAGGTCAAGGGGCTTGAGCCTTCAGAGATTCAACGTATCAATGACCAAATACTTGATGCGGAAATAAAGGCGCGTGATGAATTGCGCAGGCTTGATGAACAGTCTGCCAAGGATGAAGAGAAACGCCGTAAGGAGCAGGCAGAAGAGACGTTTTCCCGTTTGGACAAAGAGTACCAAATGCAGGTGGAAGCTGCCGCCATGTATCATTATGAAAACAGGACTTCCGAGGAGGAGTATTTCAATGAGCTGCGCAGACTGCAAGATGTATATTACCATAAGGTTCTCAATGACGCGGCAATCAGTGAGGAGAAGAAAAACCAGGTACGTGAACAGATGCGTAAACGTAATCTGAAGGATGCCCAAAAAGATGCTGAAGAAGAAAAACGGATTGAACGTGAGAAGTTTGACATACTGTCTGACCTGGCGAAAGGCTTCGGAGAGACCATGGCGCAATTCTTCACGGACTCCGAGGTGTCTCTCAAGGACTTCCTGAAGAATATTCTTACTATGTCGCTTGATGCGTTGGAACGTATGATGATTATGGCCGTTACCGAACGCACCATCAAGAATATAGGTTCACTCGGCTTCGTAGGTGTAGCTAAAGCTGCCGGAGAGATTGCTCTGATAACTGCCGCATTTGAGACAGCCAAAGGGCTTATCTCCAATTTCTACACCGGCGGCTTTACTCCGTCCGGTGACTGGAATCAGCCGCAAGGTATTGTACATTCCAATGAATTTGTCGCCAACCGTTTTGCTGTGGCCAACCCGAATCTGCGACCGATATTCGACGCCATTGACGTGGCACAGCGTAGCGGTAATGTTGGTAATCTGACAGCTGAAGACATAGCGGCTGTAGCAGGTTCCGGAAAGAGTACACGTACCGTACCAGCCAAGGCACCTGCTGCCAGCGCCACAACGACGACCAATGACCCGGCTATGGTGGCGATGCTGATAGAATGTACCCGCGTATTGCGGAAGCTTAAAAACAGGCTGGATGCCCCTTTGGTAGCGGAAACTTATGTTACCGGCAAACGGGGTATCAACCAGGCACAAAAGAATATCAGAAGTTGAACAACAATAAATCACGCAACAAGCAATGACAGAATTATACATTGACGGGCAATTGGCCGCCCTTCCTGAAGGGTTCAACATTACGTTCACCTCCGAGAATCCGTATTTCACCCGCAGTTCCAATTACTCCTTGGACATAGAACTCCCCATGCCTGCCAATCATGCCATATTCAAGCACGTGAACAGACTGGATGTGACGCAAAAAAAAAGACTATCCTTCCGGCCACACTCATCGTTGACGCCAGATGCCTGCTTTACGGCAGTGCGGTTTTACTCTCAGTAGAAGATGCACTGGTTAAGGTACAGCTCGTATCGGGTAATGCGGAATTTAATCTGCTGACGAATGATGATCTGTATATTGACGAACTTGATTTAGGTACAATCAGTTGGCCGAACAACAATCAGAACCGTTTCCAGCCACCTGCCAATATGGTGAACTACTACGGTTCGGTGGACGACATTGAAGCTGTATGGTTGCCGGTGTTCTATCAGGAAGCCAAATGGGAGAATCTTCAGAACGATGCAATCTATGAGTTCGGCACGAACAATTTTACCCTTTGCCCCTATTATGGCCGTCGATGTGTACAACCATACCTTTTGACAGTCATCAAGAGAATAGTGGAGTATTTTGGCTATACGTTCGATACCTCCTTCTTTGATAACAATTTCTTGCGGAACGTTTATGTATGCAGCGCGGTAAGCAGCAACCGGGTGGCCGCCGCATTGCCGCACTGGACTGTTTCCGAATTCTTTGATGAACTGGAGAAATTCCTTTGTGCGGTTACGGTGGTCAACGAACGCACCAAAGTGGTGAGTCTCGTAGGGCTTAACGATTATTTTACAGAATCCGGAAAGGAGATAATTCCTGCATCTTCCCTGCTACGGGAGTTCACTGTGGATATTGAAGATGAAAAGAATGAGAAAGACTTGAGCACTGGCAATGTGGGCTACAATCTGCCTTCCCATACGGATGACGGCTATCTGCGAATTGAAAGGGACATCATAGAGGCTGCATACAAACAAGAATATGATTCTTACGATGCAATGCTGGCCGCATACAATGGAATGGGTGACAGTGACAAGAAAAGTACAATCTTTATTGTTGGCAAACGGTATTATATCAACTACAATGAAAATGATAAGAATACGCTGCGTGAAGTCAATTTGTATGCGGATTTAATCCGTGACCCGGAATCGTCCGATGTAGAGACCTCACTCGGAATCGTCCCGGCTAAAATTATTCAGTTCAATGTCGGCGTGTATGGCTCTGTAGCTGATTACGATTTGTCCCGTCCGTACACCTCCATGGTATTGAACATACCCGCGGTGGGCTACCAGGCTACTGTTGCCAAGCAGGAGCGCTTCAATGTCCAGGAAGCCATAAACGGTGACGTGGAGCTGAAGGAGAAGCAGGAAAAAAACGGGCACATGGAAGTGGCTGTCAATACCGGCAAGTTCAACCGGCAGAACGTAACTTACAGCGGTCAGACACATGCCTATGATTATGCCTATCCTTTTACGGACTACCAGCAGAAGACCGAAGCACAGCTCACGGACTTCCTTCCGTATTCCCTAAGCTTGAACGATGTTTGTCCGGACAGTGTCGGACATCGGTTGTCGACACTCAGTCTGTTTCACTCCAATATCCCTTACACAATCCAGTTCCAAGCCAATAAGCTGCCAGATGTGAATAAGGTGTTTCTTATAGGCAACAAGCAGTATTTGTGCGAGAAGATTGAGACGGAAATAGATGTTGATGGATTAAGCAAGGTACTGAAGGGGACTTTTTACCGGATAGAATAATAATGTTAAAAAGACATCTGCCTCTCAAAAATAACTCCTTTTTCCCTTGCGTAATTACCAAAAGGTTATTATATTTGCAGTGTCATAATGTATCGCGATCTTTTTATGACTGAAGAAGAAGAGCTAAAGGCTCGGATTGAAGCTGCGAAAAAAGACCTCAGCTTCTTTTCCCTCTATTGGGATGACATTCAGAATACTGATTGGATTTCCGATGAGGAGCTTGAGGAAGGCATCAATGATTGTCTCGATGACTTGAATGATGCACAAGACAAGCTGAATGAAAACGGTAGCCCTCCTTGAGGGGGCTACTTTTTCTCTAACATATAATTTTTAGGCTTATGGACGTACAGAAAGAATTGGGAAAATGGAAGTCGGAATATGTAAAATGCAATACTCCGGAGGAATTGGCCGACCATAAAAAACGTTTCAGGGCTTTTCTGCAGACGCTTTCACCGGAGGATAAAAAAGCGTTTGCGCAAGCATTCCAAGATGGTGCCAGGCAATCAATCAATGAAGCCCAAGCCATTGTGAAAACAGTAGAAATCAGGCAGACCTTAGAAAAAGTATTGCCTTTCGCTTCTATGTCGTATATTGCCCAGCACTATTTTGGCAGAACACGCCAATGGCTATATCAACGGATTAACGGAAGTGCGGTAAACGGCAAACCAGCCAACTTCACCGCTGATGAACTGAATACTCTATCTTTAGCTCTATCTGAGCTTGGCGACATAATGAAAGATACTTCTCGGTCTATCGCGAGGCCGTAAGGTTTTTAATGACAGAGGGGCTTCCACGGGTTGGAAGCCTTTTTTATTTCATTATTCAAATAATCATGAATTAAATTTAGAATAAAAAGTTTTTTTATTTTGTTAAGTTTGATAAAATCACTATTTTAGCAACGCCAAAAAATGAATTAAATGAATCCTTTTCCATAGTGTAACCCATAAGATTGGGTTCAGGTTTATTCATTCCTGTAGGCGCACTATAGTGAAGGATTCGCCATTTAATATTATGACAAACAAAAAATACAAATCTATCAGTATTTCTAATTTAATTATAAATCCAGATAATGATCGTTTTGAGTCTGTTGAGAATGAAAAGCAGGCTATAGACATAATGCTAACAAAATTAGGAGACAAAATTTATTATATTGCGATACATATTTTAGAGAATGGGTTGTCTCCCAAGCCATTTTATGTTATGCCATCAAAGAAATCTAACAAGAAATTTCTTGTAAAGGAAGGAAACAGAAGAACCACAGCATTAAAATTGATGGCTAACCCTAAGTTAATTGATTCTAAAAAACATGCTTCATTAAAGAATCGTTTTTTTAAGCTGCATGAAAGATTTATGGAAACTCCGATTAGAAAAATAATGTGCTATATTTATGATGATGTAGAAGAGGCAGATAAATGGGTTCGATTAGAACATACAGGAGAACAGAATGGAGTTGGTATAGTTGAGTGGAAACCAGAGCAAGTACAGAGATTTGATATAAAACATGGAAAAAATAAGTCTGTAGAAATACAAGCTATTGATTTCATACGAACATCTCCTTTCGTACAAGAAGAAGTAAAGAGGGCTTCCGAAAACATTAAACTCACAAATTTTGCTCGTTTATTAGGAGATAAAAGTGTTCGGGAAATTTTGGGTTTAAAGTATATAAATTCTAAATTAAGTTCTAATCTTGAAGAAGAAGAAATAGCTAAGGCCTTAGGGCAAATTATTTTAGATTTGTCTGATAAAGATTTTAAGGTTAGTTCTATATATAATGCCAAGCAAAGAAAAGATTATATTCAAGGCTTAGGAGAAAAACTGCCTGATAAAAATAAGACAATAGGAGAAGTTTGGAGGTTGGATAATCCATTAGAACAAATTCCTAATTTGGAAGAAGAAGATAATACAGCAAAGAATGAGGGAAGTGATTTGCATTCTAAGGGACATTTAAAGAAGTCTATTCCGACCCAACGTAAAACTCTTATACCCAATAATTGTATTATTAGGATTTCCAATCCAAAAGCAAATAAAATTTATGATGAATTGAAAAAAATAGATGTTCGAAGTTTTGTTAATTGTGCAGCTGTCACTTTGAGAGTTTTTTTAGAATTAAGTGTAGATACTTTCATTGAAAAAAAAGGATTACTTAAAGAAGGAGAAATTTCGGCTTCCAATTCTTCAAGAAGTTTGTATCAGAAGGTTAATGATGCTAGTCAATACTTATATAAAGAGAAAATTGCAGATGAAACAATATTAAAAGCTGTAAAATTATTAACCAAAGAACGTAATTCTATTTGGGGAGTGGATACAATGAATGCTTATGTACATAGTAACAAACTTTCCCCTGTGCCAATAGATATTCAAACAACTTGGGATAATATTCAGGATTTTATGGTAACTTTGTGGTCTCAAATAGAATCAGAATAATTATATGATGCGTTACTCGCCACTTAGATACCCTGGAGGAAAAGGAAAGATATCTTCTTTCTTTTCTGAATTATTTGTTGCAAATAATTTAATAGGGGGAACCTATATAGAACCCTATGTTGGCGGAGGTTCCATAGCTCTTTCTTTGTTAATTAACGGGGTTGCCAATCAAATTATTATAAATGATAAAGATCGCTCATTATTTGCTTTTTGGTATTCTATTTTAAATTATACAGATGAATTCTGCCAGCTAATAGAAAATACTCCTATCACGATTGATACTTGGTATGAACAAAGAGAAATTCAAAAAAACAAAACTAATGCCGAACTATTATCTTTAGGATTTTCGACTTTCTTTTTAAATAGGACAAATCGTTCCGGTATTATAAAAGGGGGAGTTATCGGTGGGCTTAATCAAACTGGGAATTATTTAATTGATGCTCGTTATAATTCTGATGATTTGAAAAAACGTATTAAATTAATAGCTTTATATAAAGACAAAATTGAATTGCATAATTTAGATGCAGTAGAGTTAATTCATAATCTACAGAGTAATCTACCAAATAATTCCTTGTTTTACTTTGATCCACCTTACTACAAAAAAGGTAAGGGTCTCTATATGAATTATTATGATGACCAAGACCATAGAGATATTTATAATGCAATCGCAGGATTAGAAAATATAAAGTGGGTGGTAACTTATGATAAAGAAGATTTTATTCTTGACCTTTATTTAAAATTCCGAATGTACGAATATTCTCTAAATTATAGTGCGGCTACAGTTGGAAAAGGGCAAGAGTATATGATATTCTCTGATAATTGTATTGTTCCAGAAAAAAGTTCCATAAATTTCAACAAGGTAATAACAATCTAAAACTTACTCTATTCACAAGCTGGAGTATCTTCATTATCTACTTCATTAAAGCAAATGATTGTAGAAGTATTAATAAAAAGTTTTCGATTATACAGCAAACAAAAAAATCTCCGTTTTTCTTTTGCCATTTCAAAATAAACCTGCATCTTTGCAGTGCTCTTCATTTTGACAAGGCGAGACTGTTCGCCAACTTTTGCCGTTGGCATTTTTTATGCCCAATGGTATTCTATAGTTCCGACCCCCGTGTGGAGTGTTAATGCACCCACTGCCTTGTCAAGGTGAAGAGCAACGGGAAAGCGGAACTTTCTTTGTTTATAAGTTTTCCAGTTTTTTGGAGAAAGTTCCCTTTCCCGTCTTTAATAACATATTGTTTTATTTTAAATGCTCTTCATTATGACAAAACAATCTCAAAGCGCTCGCGGACGCTATGTATCCGCAGAGAAGGTTCAAGAACTGTTTGCCCAGCTGGGTGTTGAACTGTGCGCAGGACGTAAACGTATCCGTGCAGCACGTAGCGACAAATCCATTTCCATCTATGTCAATGGTGGGACAGTCAACATCACCTTTAATGAGAAAGGAGGCAAAGCATGATGTTCTTTGTTTACCATCTGCAGACCTATTCCCCCAAGAACCGGGCATGGAAAAAGGTTATTGATTATGTAGAGAAGTATAAAAACGTTCTTATCAAGGATGAACTTTCCCTGGATGCACTCAAGCATGAAATAGGCGATACGGTCAACCGCATTAATGCTGAACACCCGAACTTGAAGCGCATGAAATGTACTGCTACCCCTTTGGGACGTGATTGTACCATACGTATCGAGGCCCATGTCATAAGTGGCGGATGCCCGGACACGGTATTCTTTCTCGATATTTGCAAGGTACGTTCCATTTTTCAATTTAGTGAGAAGGCGAATATGCTGGAACAGAAAGGAGGTGAGAATGGATAATACTACCGTTAATGGAATTGTACTTGACGATTCCATATCTAATTGCTTATTGAAATTGCAAAATAATCGAGCGGCATCTCTTGCAGAATTGTTGGATGACAGTATCGGCTTTCTCCTTGAATACAGTGGTTATTTCTATGACAATTCAAAAACATTTTTGGATATTTTAGCAACATTACATAATGCCCGTACCGAATTTTTAGGCCTTATTCCTAATCAGAAAGGAGGTGCCCAATGAAAAAGCCTATAGGATTCCGTTCTTATCAAAACGACGAAGAACCGGACAAACAAGACGAATTAGAGAAGCAACAAGCCGAGCGGCAGAAAGCCATAGCAAACTTCATCGGCCAGAACTATTCACCCATCGGTACCACTTCACAGAAATGTTACAAGACCACCGCTGAACTGGTATATGAGCTGTCGAACATTGTCGATGTCGCTCCGATGGCGCTGGCCAAACAACTGGCTGATGCCGGGTACCATGTAGAATATTTGGCAGGACAACCCTACTGGGTGATGTACGAGAGAGCATAAATTCGTGCGGCTGCACCTCATTTTGTACGAACTTGTACAAATCGGTGCAGCCGCATTTATTTGATAAATAAAACATTATGAATCATCCGCACGATTGTACGGCTTTTGGCCCCTATTATAGGGTGAAGCTATTGAAACATTGCATGCCTTCCCGCTTGCTCTCATCCATGACGTGCGCATAAATCATCGTTTCCCGGATATTGCTATGTCCAAGCAATTTTTGCAGGCTGGATAAGTCTTTTGTTTTCCGGAGATAAATAGTTGCAAACGTATGTCTTCCTGTCTTGGCCGATATTTTTTTGTTAATCCCCAGTTCCTTGGCAATGGCCTTCAACTGTCGGTTAACGACCTGGTCACATTGAACGTTCCTGAACAGACGTCCTTCTTCCCTACCCTCTGCCCATTCTTCCAGAAGTTTTTCCGCAGGTACCGGCATCGGAATCTTTATCGGTTCCGGTTTACAGTTCCGGTTCTTCACACGGTAGTAAGTCAGCACATCATTGTTTACCTGCTCGATACAGAACATACGTGCATCCGTAATGTGCATGCTCGTGAAACACATGAAAAGGAAGAAGGCCAAGGTCAGCTGAAGCTTTTCCGGCAATGTTCTTTGATAGTATAATTGCACAAACTGCATCAGCTCCTCCTCTGTCAGATAGTCCACATCGCTTTTTATTCTTTTGATATGGAATTCCTGGAAAGGATTTTTCTTCTATATAGCCCTTTCTGTAGGCTGCGGTGACATATATCTTGATGGTGGACATATTACGTTGTGCGGTTATCTCCGTATTTCCAAGCTCCTTTTTCATGTAAATCAGGTAGTCAGTCAGATAATCCGGAGTAAGGTCCTGGAACTGTAACAGTTCATTATATGCCTTGAACTTTTTCATACAGCTCAGATGATGCTTGAACGTTCCCATCTCTATTCGCCGGCTGTAGGTTTTCATATGCTCCTTCACGAAGTCATGGAAAGTCTTATAATCACTTGGATTGTTATACTCCCGCATGAAAATATCTTTTGTCAAAGCCTGGTTCCTCAGCCGGAACTTCACCAATATATCGTTGACACGTGCTTTCAGGTTACTCACAATAAGATTTATATCCTTTGCTTCCTTACTGTTTCCTTTGAGAAGTCCGCTTTTCTCGTCAAATTTAGCAGCAGGCACAGACACTTTGCAAGGAAGCATTAACTTTTCCTTACCGAGATAAAAGGTTATATATAGCGGAGCATTGCCCTCTTTGGTCAATCTCTGCTTGTTCTGGATGACTCTTACCGTACTCATTTTTGTTTTCTAAATTATTTCTACCCACCGGAAAAGTGGAACTACGGAAAGCTGTGTTTCTGCTATGTTACCTACTTTTTGCACAAATTCTGTCGAAATTGGCAAGGTAGTAAATCGTTGATACCCAGCTAAACGACGAAAGGCAAGCAGCCTTTTTATCGACTACTTGCCTTATCGTTGTGATTCCGTTGCGATTCGAACGCAAGACCCACGCCTTAGAAGGGCGTTGCTCTATCCAGCTGAGCTACGGAACCAGCCTTAATTGCGGTGCAAAGGTACGCTTTTTTACGAATATTGCAAATTTTTGTATCACCTTTTTTCGTTACCTATGTATAAAAGGCTCATTTGCTACATAAAAAGTAATGATTAGTTACCTTTACAAACAAGATACACGGTATTTATATACAGATGTATTAAAACATTTTGCAAATTATCAATGTTACTAATTATAAAAAGTAAAAATATGGAGGAATATTCAAATAGGAAAAGTAGCATTGACCCGAAAATGAATGAAAGAGTAATAACAGCTAAATTTTAAAGAGATGGAATGGGAAAATCAGTTGATACAAGAATTGCAATGGTCAAATAAAATCAGCAATAAGGCGAGTAAGGAATTGGTAGCCCAGGAAATTGCCGGACTGGCCAAAGACGGTGATGCCATAGGAGCAGGCTCCGGCTCTACCGTTTATCTCACTTTGTTTGCATTAGCTCAGCGAGTTAAACAAGAATCTCTGCATATAGAAATCATTCCGGCATCTGCCGAAATTTCGATGACATGTATACAGCTTGGCCTGCCGCAAACTACTCTGTGGAATAAGCGTCCGGATTGGACATTCGACGGTGCAGACGAAGTGGATCCGCATAATAACCTCATCAAAGGACGTGGCGGAGCCATGTTTAAGGAGAAACTCCTAATTAAAAGCAGTGGCAAGACTTACATCATTGTCGATGAGAGCAAGCTTGTCAGCAAACTGGGGAGCAAATACCCCATACCGGTAGAAGTGTTTCCACATGCTCTCTCCCATGTGGAAAACGAGATACGCTTATTGGGAGCTTCAAAAATCAGCCTACGTCTTGCAGAAGGAAAAGACGGTCCGGTATTTACCGAAAACGGTAATTTCATTCTTGACATTCATCTCAGCAACATTGTTCCTGATTTGGAACAGAAACTGAAAGCCATTACCGGGGTTATCGAAAGCGGGCTGTTCATCGGTTATGACATTACAGTCCTAATGGCAAACCGCTGATGTACCAAAGTACAAATAAGGTGGTCCATGCCAATAGAATGACTAAAGAATATCTCCAAGTATACTTCAGCAGTGAACCATAAGTGGATTGCCTATCATATTGCTGCATATAGGTCAAGACAAGTGGCATGTAGAACATAAAAGGTGTTATGGCATTTGTTGCACTGTCACCTATACGAAACGCACATTGGGTCATATCCGGCGAAATGCCCATACTTGCCAATACCGGAACAAAAATGAAAGACATAAAAGCCCATTTAGCTGTGGCAGATACCATAAAGAGATTGACCAGCGCCGTAAAAAGAATGAAGAGAATCAATATCCATAAACTACTCAAAGAGGCGGAGGACAGCAGATTAGCGCCTAAAATGGCAATGCACTTGTCCAAGTGGGAATATTCAAAACAAGCAAACATCTGTGAGGCAAAGAAAGCTATCACAAAATAAACGCCCAGCAGTTTCATCGGCTGCGTAAGTCCTTCTATCACATCACCGTCCGTACGGTATCGGCCGGAGGCAAAACCATAGACCATCCCCATCAAACCTATTCCAAACGAAAGCAAAAACAGAATACCAACTATAAACGGAGAACGAATCAGCCCACCATTGACACTCCGCAATATCCCCCATGAAGAGAATGTAGCCCACAGAATAATGGCAATATACAGCAAGCCTGCAAATACAGCTCCCAACATAGCTCTCCGTTCCTTGCGTGACAATTGCTTGTAACCATTAAAATGAATATCCCCTGCGTACTCTCCCAAACGTGGCAACAAGCTCCTGCGGGTAATATGATAAATGATGAATGCAAGCAGGAACGTGGAAACAAAGAGAAAATAATAATTGCACAGCGGTCCAGTCTGCCCCGGAGCAATATTCATCCTATCAGCCGCTTCTTGCGTTACAGCGGCAATCATGGGGTCTAATGTACTCAAAAACACATTAGCGCTATAGCCACAAGAGACTGAAACATAAGCTGTAATTATACCTCCAATGGGGTGCAGACCGACAGACTGGAACAAAGTTGCAGCTATCGGCAACAGAATGATATATCCTGCATCTCCCACTATATTGGACAACAGTCCTAAGACAATGACCAGCAGAATAATGCGCCAAGGATCACGTGGACGTCGTACCCCCCATGCGAATACATGCATCGATGAAACCCGAATGCTGTGCCACCCTATTCCGAACATAGCCACAATCACCAGCCCTAACGGAGCGAATCCCGTAAAATTGGTTATGACATGGCGCAGCAGCCAGCGTATGCCCTCCGGACTCAGCAGGCTCTGCACCCGTATTTCTTCTCCAGTCTGCGGTTGCAGCACGCTCAGGCCATAGACATCGAATATCCATGAAAGGAGGATGACTGCCAGCGTCAGCAGGAAGAACATCGTAGCGGGATGTGGCATTCGGAGTTTACTCATCGTCGGCTTCCAGATTGTCTATATTCAAGATTCGAAGTTCCAATGCACGCACCACCAGACGAGTGGCATTCACCCCCACCCGTTCACTAGGCGGGAAAAGACGGCCGACCAAGTCATTCTGCCGTTTCTCCAGCGACTTGACTCCAAAAGGCATTCCCCTAAGATTGGCAATCATTTCTTTGGTATAGCCCAGTGCCAAATGACGGAGGAAACGCTCGTCATACTCATCAATATCATAGCTTATGATTGCTTCCTGACGTTTTGCATCATTCAGGACAGATTTCTTGAAGCGTTCCACTATCTTCTCCAGTATCGGATAGTTAAAGACCAGCTTCTTGCCGGCCATCACTGCCTGCACATCGGTTTTGGTCAGCAACTCTCCAGTTTTCAGGATAATGCCGTCGGCACCGGCTTCAAGTACGTCCACCCATAACTTCTCATTCAATATTTCTCCCGTGAATATCAGCACATGTACTCCCGGATAACGCTTGAAGATATTCCGGCAGATGTCCACCCCGATTGTGGTCGAACCTCCCAGTCCCAAGTCCAGCAGAACAAGATCCGGCACGCCGGCTTCAATCAATGTCCAGAACTCCTGCTCAGTCATAGCAGTACCTATTACCTCCGCATTGGGAATTTCATGGCGGAAAATCTCTTCCGTCCCTTTCAGCTCCAACTTGACATCTTCAACGATGATTACTTTAAATTTTTTGTCTTCCATATTTCATTTTTTCGGTAGCGTAAAATATATTGTAAAACCTCCTTCCTTTCCCGGTTCGGCATTGATACGGCATCCCCGGCGTCCGGCAAACTCGTCATGGTCGCGGATAATCTGCTTGCACACCAGATATTCCGTACCATACAGTTCTCCTTTCTCACCGGCCGTCATGCGGGACAAGTCGGGATAGAACAATTGGTTCAATTCTTCACGGGTCTTTTCCCTGCGCATATCTGTAAACAGAAAACGTATAAATTCCCCATCTTCCCGGGCCGACAGACAGACAGCTCCATCCAGAGTTACGGAGCAAGCCTCGTCTATCAGGTTTTCAAGCAGGAAACGCAACTGGTTCCAGTCACCGGTAATCCGTCCTTCCAACGGTTGTATCTTAAAATCAATATGCGCCTTGTTTCCCTTATACACTTTGCGGAAATATTTCCCGGCAGTAGCCATAAGTTCCGGCACAGATATTGTCGCACGCCTGAAAGTCACCTCTTCCAACTGGCGGGAAGCGCATGAACTGAGTATCGTAAAGATACCTTTGTAATACTCTATCAATTCGCTGATGGCAACCACCGTTTCCCGCTCCTCCGCTTCTGTCTGTTTGCCGGACCGCAGTTTCCCTATCAGCTGCTTTATCTTGTTCGGATAATAAATCGTTTCATGCTTGATGGTCGAGAGACAATTATCCAGCACCATGTTCTGTACATGCAGCAAACTGTCTTCCCAGGAAGCTCGCCGGGCTTCATCTTGAGCCACTTCGATGTCCCGGTATTTCGTAGCCAACTTAACCACTGCATTGAAGATTACAATGGAGACATAACGGGCTATCAGTTCCAAAAGCAAATGGTCGGTCTCCTGCTCCGTACCTTCCCTGCGTTCCAGACACAGCACACCTATGCAACGACACATATTTCCCGCATCCACAACAAGCGGCAATGCTTGTATACCCTTTTCCGATATGTACACTTGCTGCTCAAAGCAATTCTCCATATATTTCCTCCAGATAGGCAACTCGTCCACGGCGGTATCTTCCACTGGATTGGAAGTGTATTCCAGCTTATGTGTAGTCTCGTTGTATACAGCTATGCTTAACCGGTCGATACTCAAAAGTTCGTTCACTGCATCAAAAGCGGAACCTACAATCTGCCGCGGGATTTCCTTCAATGTATCCTCCTCACGCTGCAACATTTCCTCCGTATCCGAAACCGGCAACAAGGAGGCATTGAACACCTTTCCATTAATTTCCAGCACTTGCTCCAGATTCCAGCGGTTCACCAGACGTTTACGGAAGTAAAGTATGTAATATCCCAACAGCAATACGAACAGCAAAATCACCGCCAGCAAAATGCCCACCATCTTGTTGTTGGTGGAACGCTCCAGCTGCCGGCAATATTCTTCCAAGGATTGGTCTTCTCCCAACAGTTTGTATAAGGTAGTGTAGGCAGCATTATTATAACTATAGTCATCCCATTGCTTCAATGCAAGAAATGAGACTGCCGCTTCATTCCTGATATCCAGAATTACATGGAAATCCGAATTGAACATCTGGTTCCACCAATCCAGTTCCGCAGGCGCCCCGTCTCCCGTCAGCGTCATATAGCGATGTATAGGATGGGCGTATTGCTTGTAATGTTCGTTCAGGCAATACATTGCCGAATCTATGTATTGTAAAGCCAGTTCGTATTCTCCGTCCACATTGCAGTAATAAGCTTCATTGGCATAATCGGAGGCTTCGTCCAGCAAAGCTTCGTATTCATTCTGTGCAAGCAGTGCCAAAGAATCCGGCAACACCTCTCCGGAAGCAGTCTGTTCCACAGCATGCCGGCAGGATGACATGCACAAAGACAACACGACGAGCAACACCGACACAGACTTACGGATACCGGCAGGCAGACGGAAATAAAAACGGCTGCCTTTTCCCAGCCCGCTCTCCACATTGAACAGACAGACCTTGAACAAATCATTCGTCTTGCGATATTTTTCAATGATGCCCTTACAGTTCATCAGTCCAAAGCCACTTCCTTTGTTCTTCCTCAATTCCTCCTTGTCGGGAGCGTCACTCATACCGATGGCTTTCGAGTCATATACTTTTTCTCCCACGATGCGGGCTACATCTTCCGGTGACAATCCACAACCATTATCCTCTACCGAGATTTCCACGTAATCCTCCTCCTGCCGTGCATATACTTTCACCATACCGCCCTGAGGGGTATATTTACGGGCATTCTCCGCCAGTGTATTTATCATAAACAATGTAAGGGCTTTGTCTGCCTTTACCCGGATATCCGTAGGCTGCACCTCCAACGACTGTCTCTTCATCTCGAATGTACGGCTTCCCTTCCTAAGCAGCTCGAAAAGTTCATTCAATTCGAACGTCTCTATGTTCAGGCTAAGGCTTCCTTGCTTCATCTTTATCCAAAGGGCAAGAATATCATTGTATTCATTGATGGTAGTAACCAACTCGTCGATATACTGGTATTTCTCCTCTTTGATCCGCTCCTCTTTGATGAATCCTTTTTGAGTCAGTTTCTGCACTTCGTTGATGATACGGTCTATGTACGGGTGAATTCCGTTGACAATAGCCATACATGCTTTCTTTATCAGATTTTGCCGTTTGTTCCCCGCGATGTGCTGCTCGTAAATGTAGCGTTGCTTTTCCAGTCTGCGGCGTTCGTCGCCAAGGGAGATGGACGTCATGCCGTTGTCGATTGCCCATTGGATATAGGGAGTTATCACCCGTACCATCGCCTGCTCATCCTTGCTCATCCGACGCGGGAACACTAATTGCCCGTTATCTATGCGGATATCCTTCACTCCAAACAGCTTTTCCAATTCCGGGCAGACAGCCGTCCGGATAGAGTCGACGATTTCCTCCTCAGTCTGTGCATCTGCCGGAATGGATGCCGTTATCTTCTGACAGATATCCAGCATCAGCTGCAGACGGCGGAGATGCACTCTGTTCCGGTCTTTGGAACGCTTGTTGAAAAACCAGAAGAAGAGGGATACAAGCACGAAGCCCACAATGACCAGTGACAACACGACGTTGAGTTGCCCCGCCTCCTTTTCCAATGCCTGATAGCGGCTTTCCAGTTCTTTATCCTGGCGTGTATCTTCAAGGATATCCAGGTAAATATTGCGGTTATAGTCTGATTTTTCTTTCATTCCGAGTCCTGCATACGAAACGCTCAACTGTTCACGAATACGTGAAATCCACTCGGGCACGGTTTTCAGTTTCTGCTCCATCCATGCCTTCTCCGCACAAATCGTATCTCGACGGTCAAATGCTTTCAGCCAGTCCAAACTATCGTGGCAGTCATAGAAAAGGCGGTGATGGTCATTTACACATTCCAGAGCAAGTTTTAGCGTGTCAAGAGCTTCTGTATAGTGACTGTGGGCATTCAGGTATTTGCCGATAGATACATATGCACCTGCTATCTGATACAAATCCTTGTATTGGCTGAATTTTTGCAATGCCAACTGCCCCAGACGCATGGGAAGCAGCGAATCTACCGGTACTCCAAAACGTGTCAAGGCATGGGAGCGGCGGTCTTGAAAAAATGCGTAATTATCCGGTGAAGCCATCAAGTTGGCAAGTCCCTGCACTCCATTGCCCTCAAAGTAAAGATAGCCCTTGCGCGAAGCCAACTGCCATGCGGTATAGAGCTCATCAAATTCTCTCAGTCTTCGCTCATCCGGTGTCTCACCCTCGCATAAGGCAGCAGAACCTTTGATGTAGTGATAATACAACAGCTGATTGGTATCTGCCAGCAACTCTTGTTTTTTAGTAACTTCATTAATAGAGGCTACAGCTTCCGGACGCTGTTGCAAATAATAATAATACACAGCAGATACAATATAAAATTCCGAACGGGCATAATTCAAACGCATTTGCTCGTGTTGGTCCACAAACAGATTGTCATCCTCCGCTATTCTTTTCATACGGTGCAAGGCACTATTGCGATAATCGTAGAACTCCTTGTTCAACGCCGTCCGCTGATAAATCTTCATCAAACCGATGTCGGCAATAAGGAGTTCCAGTTCATTCTTGGTCAGATTATAGACATCCATATGAAACTTTTCGGCCTGCTCAAAATCCATGCGCATAAAAGCACAAAAGCCCAGATTATTGGATGCTTCCGCTTTTCCTTGTTTATAGAGGCTGACTTCACGGTAGGCCCTTGATGCCGCATGGCAGGATGAATCCAGGTTTTTATAACGAAAAGCATAAGCCACCTGGTTTAGAGAGTCGATAAGGCGTACTTCCTTCATGGGTGCCGTTCCCACACACGAAACCATTGTTGTACAAAGGCACAACAACCCCGCAAACCATATAAAAGAAAGTCGTTTCATAAAGCAAAGCTACGAATAAATCCGGGAAAGAAAAATAATTTTTATACAATAACTCTTGTTTTATGTAACGGGAAATTCCTACCTTTGCATGCAAATTAACAAATAGGTAACATCTATTACACAAATGAGCGAAAAAGCACCCTTTATGGTATTCTCCGGAACAAATTCGAGATACCTTGCAGAGAAAATCTGCGCTAGCCTTGATTGCCCTCTGGGAAAGATGAACATCACCCATTTTGCAGATGGTGAGTTTGCAGTCTCTTATGAGGAATCTATCCGTGGCTCGCATGTATTCCTGGTTCAATCAACCTTCCCTAATTCTGACAACTTGATGGAACTTCTGCTGATGGTTGATGCTGCTAAAAGAGCATCGGCAAAAAGCGTTGTAGCCGTTATCCCTTACTTCGGTTGGGCACGTCAGGACAGAAAAGACAAACCCCGTGTTTCCATCGGCGCTAAGCTGGTGGCCGACCTGCTCTCTGTTGCAGGTATCGACCGTCTGATTACGATGGACCTTCATGCAGACCAGATTCAGGGTTTCTTCAACATTCCGGTGGATCATTTGTATGCATCAGCAGTATTCCTCCCCTATATTGAATCCTTGAAACTGGAAGACTTGGTAATCGCCACCCCGGATGTCGGCGGTTCAAAACGCGCCAGCACATTCTCCAAATACCTCGGTGTACCTCTGGTATTGTGCAACAAGACACGCGAAAAAGCAAACGTGGTTGCCACCATGCAAATCATCGGTGATGTAAAAGACAAGAATGTAGTATTGGTAGACGATATTGTAGATACAGCAGGAACCATTACCAAGGCTGCCAACATCATGCTGGAAGCAGGAGCCAAATCTGTCCGTGCCATTGCTAGCCACTGCGTAATGTCCGACCCTGCTTCTTTCCGTGTACAAGAATCCGCACTAACGGAAATGGTATTTACTGATAGTATCCCCTACTCTAAAAAATGTGACAAGGTTAAACAGTTGAGCATTGCCGATATGTTCGCCGAAACCATCAAGCGGGTGATGAACAATGAATCAATCAGTTCACAATACATTATCTAACCGCGGAGCGGTTAGAAATTAAAAATTAAAGGCTGCGCGGTTCTGAAGTGAACATTGCGCAGCCTTTAATTTTTAATTTCTAATTTTTAATTCTAATTCTCCAGCCTTCCCATCTTGTAGGTTCCTTTTCGTATCACCTTTCCGTTCTTGTCTGTTTCTACAAACGGACCGTGTTTCTTGCCTTGTTTGAAGAAGCCTTCATAACGGTTTCCGTTCTTGTCCTCCTGGATACCGCTACCTTCTTCCATACCGTTCACAAAACCGCCTTTATATTTGGTTCCATCGGTCTGAATCAGGGTACCTTGGCCGTTGAACTTATTGTCTTTCCATTCACCTTCGTAAGAGTCACCTACATTCCATTTGTAAGTACCGTATCCGTCACGTTGGTTATCTTTCCAATTACCTTCGTAAACGGCGCCGCTTGCCCACGTAAATGTGCCGTGGCCTTCCTGCTTTCCATCCTTGAAGCTGCCCACATACTTGTTGCCGCTGGCATGGTAATAAATGCCCTCTCCGGTACGTTCACCTTGAACATAAGAACCTTCGTAACGGTCGCCGGTATGGAAAAAGTAAATACCTTTGCCATGCTGCATGTCGTCCTTCCAGTCACCTACGTATTTGTCACCGTTGGCATATTCAAAAGTTCCTTTACCGTCCCGGACATCATTTTTCCACTCTCCGTCATATTTGGAACCGTCATTCCAGGTCAGTGTTCCTTTGCCGTCTTTCTTGTCATTCTTCCACGAGCCTACATACTTGGAACCGTTCTTCCAGGTATACGTTCCTTGGCTTTCGCGTTTATCATTCACCCAGTCGCCCTCATAAATATCACCATTGTAATAGTACATGGTTCCTTTACCGTGCTGGTAATCCTGAAACCACATGCCGTCATAACGGTTGTTATTCATAAAATAGTAGATACCCCTGCCATGCTGCTGGTCTTGAAACCATTGCCCCTCATACTTTTCACCGTCGGGAAACATATATGTACCGTAGCCTTCACGCTTGCCCTTCACATACTCACCCTCGTAGACGTCGCCGTTCTTGAAAACGGTCTTCCCCTTTCCATTGGGCTTGCGGCCTTTTATTTCACCGGTATAGACGGCCCCGTTATCTTTGAACGTATAGGTACCTATCTTTATCTCCGAAGAGAATGTATTTTTCACTTTATCGAAAAAGCCGCTTTTTTTTTCCTGAGCAGTGGCTCCACCTTGGCATAAGAAAGCCAGAATGAGTGCAGTATATAGATATTTCATTAATTGATAATTGATAGTTGATAATTGACAAAGGTAGGATTTATCCGGTAAAATGATGCGATAACTCCCGCTTTTTATGACATTTTTTTGCCGCACACTATTTCTTTTAATTTCTCTTTGCATAAATGCCGCCCTGCAAGTTCACGGATTTCTTGTGGGGTAACCTCCTTGACAGCATCCAATGCTTCGGCAAAGTAAGTATCCTGCAAGCCCGATACCTGCACAAAAATCCAGGCATCCGCCAGCGAGAATGCAGATTCATAACTACGGCACATGTCTCCCAACATATAGTTCTTCACCATGGAAAGCTCTCCATCGGAAACCAGCTCGTTCTGAAGGCGGTCTATTTCATGATAGACCTCACCGATAAGAGGCTCCACAAATTCGTTGGCGGCTTCGGCACTGACCGCCAGCACTCCCTGCCCCGGATAGGGCATGATGGCTGCGGAAATACCGTACGTGTATCCTTTATCTTCCCGGATATTGGACATCAGGCGACTGCCAAAGTAGCCCCCGAACAGTGTGACCAGCACGCGGACCTTCAAGTAGTCCGGATGATTACGGTCCAGGGAAAGCATGCCCATACGGACGGCACTTTGCAGGGCGTCCGGACGTTCGATGAAGATACGTTTTCCGGAAGCGGTAACCGGATGAAATTCTGTCTTCTCCGGTTTGCGGAAATCCGTACCGAAAGCCTCGCAGCCAAACAAGGACTCTATCCGGCGGATGCAATCGTCGGTAACCTTGCCCGAGAGGTAGATGCTGCAATTATTGGAATGATAATAACGGTCATAAAACTCGCGTAGCACCGCAGGAGTGATGCGCCGATAATCCTCTTCCTGCACCAGACGTCCGCCGGGATGCTGCCCGCCGTACAGAGCCTTCACCAATCCGCGGTGCGCCAGAAAGTCCACCTTGGAAGAGTTGACAAGAAACTGCTGGATATTGTTGTCTACAATCACTCCCAGCTCTTTCTCGGGAAATACCGGCTCTTTGACGATAGACTCCAATATGTCAAGCGTTTGGGGAAGGTATTTATTCAGAGAATAAAGGGTGACATAGGCATACTCGGATGCACTGGACAATTCCAGCCAGGCTCCGTAATAGTCCAGCTTTTCCGCTATCCGGGCGGCATCGTAGCGTCGGGTGCCCTCGCGAAGCATGCGGTTCGTAAACAACGCCTGCAAGGGCTGTTTCTGTTGCCATCGGCCGCCTGCCATGAGGAGATCGATACGTGTCACTTCATTGTCACCGGCATTGAGCACGCTCAATGGCACGCCATTAGGCAACTTGATACGTTCCGGCCTTTGCACCACCAGTTGTTCCGGTTCAAGAATCCGGGGTTGGTCACTTCGGTTCAGCATGGGCTTTCTAGTTTACAGCCCATGGCTTTTAAGAAATTCTTCTGCCCGTTCCAAATCTTGAGGAGTATCTATGCCGATAGTTTCTACATCCGTGATACCTGCTTTGATAGTGTATCCGTTTTCCAACCAACGAAGCTGTTCCAATGATTCGGCAATCTCGAGGGATGACTGCGGAAGGGCGGTTATCTCTTTCAGTACCTCTACGCGATAGGCATAAAGGCCGATATGCTTATAATACGTATGGTTCTTCAGCCAGTCTTCCTTCGCCGCATTACGCTGGTAGGGAATGATGGAACGGCTAAAATAGAGGGCATTCCTGTTTTTGTTGAGCACAACCTTCGGAGAGTTCACATTTTCCAGTGCCTCGAAACCATTATCTACCGTAAAGGGTTTCACCAGAGTGGCTATCTGGGTGGCCGGATCGTCGAAACATGCTTTGACGGCTTGTAACTGCGAAGGCTGGATGAAAGGCTCATCCCCCTGGATATTCACCACGACATCAAACTGTCCTCCTATTTTTGTACAAGCTTCCTGACAGCGGTCGGTGCCGCTTTTATGTTCGGTGGAAGTCATTACCACCTTTCCTCCGAATGCTTTTACTGCGGCTTCAATACGCTCATCGTCCGTAGCCACGTATGCATCGTCCAAGATTCCTGCCACTTGCTCGTATACTCGCTGTATCACGGTTTTTCCACCTAACACCGCCAATGGTTTGGCTGGAAAACGCGTAGATGCGTAACGGGCAGGTATGATTCCTAAAAATTTCATTTTCAATCTTCGTTTTTTAAAATGAGAGTGTATCCGAAAGTGTTCATATACTATCGACACATCTCCTTATATTCTTTATTAATTATAACAGTTGTTTCAATCCTCGCAGGATATAATCACGTTTCAAATCTTTTGGCTTATAGACAGTCCCGTCACAAGACAACAAGTCTATATCCAGCCGTACAATTTCCTGCTCCTTCTCCTCGGGCTTCCTTCCGGCTTCCCGTTCGATGGCTTTCAGGCAGGCGGTGACTTCCTCTACCGGATTATCGGAAGCAAAGCATGCCACCTGATTGGAGAACAGATTCGGACGGTGAAAGAACAAAGGTGCCGTCTCCTCCTCTTCCGAGAAACGTATTCCCGAAAAAAGTTCCGTCAAGCGTCTGCGAGCCAGTTCCATGTTCTCCCTCCGCTGCTCGTTGCTCCCAATACTAATCGTATAATCCATTTTTTAAGGTGAAAGGGGAAAAGGGGAAAATTGAAAGTTTACCTTTCCACTTTCAATTTTCACCTTTCAACTAATTAAACAGTTCGTCGAGTCCCTCTATCGGTTCTTCTATATGGGTGTCTCCTTCCAGATTCACATCATCCTTGCACGGGTCATAGCCTTCGGGCAACTGGAATGTTTCATTTTCATCATATCCCAGAGATTTGTCACCGAGCACTTTCACCATGTATTTGGTCCAGATAGGCAATGCCATGGAAGCACCTTGTCCGTGAAGCATCGTATCGAAGTGGATGTCGCGGTCCTCACCGCCCACCCAGCAACCGGACACAAGCGAAGGCGTGAAGCCCATAAACCAGCCGTCGGCATTGTAGTTCGTCGTTCCGGTCTTGCCGCCCATGTCGGCTTTCACACCCAAACGGCGCACACGGCCTCCGGTACCTTCGTTGACAACGGCACGCAGCATGACCAGCATCTTGTAAGCGCTGGATACGCTGATGACTTCCTGCATTTCGGGAGCAAAGGTTGCCAGCACGTTTCCGTCGTTGTCCTCGATGCGGGTCACGAACAGCGGAGCTACCCGGATACCCTTGTTGGGGAATGCGGTATAGGCACTTACCATCTCGCCGACGGAAATCTCGCACGGGCCCAGACAGAGTGAAACGGAAGGTACTATATCACGGTTGCGGACACCGAAAGTATGTATAAGACGTTTCAGATTATAGGGATTCAGCTTGCTCATGAGATAGGCCGTAATCCAGTTGTCCGAGTTTGCCAGCCCCCACTTCACAGTCACCATGTCACCAATCAGCTTTTTGTTGGCATTACGCGGCGTCCACGGTTTTCCGTTTTCATCAATCAGCGTGTATTCCACGTGGCGCACTTCGTCGCAGGGAGAAAAACCGTTCTCCATAGCCAATGTATAAAGGAAAGGCTTGATGGTAGAACCTACCTGGCGGCGTCCCACCATGGCCATATCGTACTGGAAGTAATGGTAGTTCGGTCCGCCTACGTATGCCTTGACATGTCCGCTGCGCGGGTCCATGGACATGAAACCGGCACGAAGGAAGAACTTGTAGTAACGGATGGAATCCATCGGGGTCATAATGGTGTCTTTCTCCCCTTCCCAACTGAATACGGACATCTCCTCCGGGGTATCGAAGGCTTTCTTTATTTCAGCTTCGGTGGCTCCGGCTTTCTTCATAATGCGGTAGCGGTCGGACAACCTCATGGCACGTCCCAGAATCTCGTCCACCATGCTCCTGGGTCAGACGGAAGGTGTAGGGAGCTTTCTTGGCCCCTTTCTTTCCTTGAAGAAGTAACCTTGCAGTTCCTTCAGATGCTCTGTCACGGCATCCTCGGCATACTGCTGCATACGCGAGTCGAGCGTGGTATAGATTTTCAGCCCCGTCGGTGTAGAGGTTGTATTTGGTACCGTCTTTCTTGGTGTTCTTTTCGCACCATCCAAAGAGCGGGTTGTTCTCCCAGTCGAGTGAATCCTCGTAGTATTTCTGCATCTGCCAACCGCGGTAGTTGGCCTTGTCGGGCTTCTTGGCGGTGAGCACGCCGCGCAGGTATTCGCGGAAATAAGTGGCCAACCCTTCCTTGTGGTCCACACGGTTGTACTTCAGTTTCAGAGGCAATGCCTGGAGGGAGTCGCGCTCGGCTTCCGTAATATATCCCGCTTTCCGCATCTGGTCGAGCACCACATTGCGCCGTCCGCGGGAACGTTCATTGTAGCGCACCGGATTATAGAGAGACGGATTCTTGCACATGCCCACCAACGTAGCCGCTTCCTCAATCTTCAAATCTTTCGGTTCGCAACCGAAGTAGGTAAAGGCAGCAGTCTTGATGCCTACCGCATTGTTCAGGAAATCGAACTTGTTGAGATACATGGTGAGGATTTCCTCTTTTGTATAGTAACGCTCCAGCTTTACGGCAATCACCCATTCGATGGGCTTCTGGAACAGACGTTCCATCACATTGTCGGCACTGGGAGAATAAAGCTGTTTGGAAAGCTGCTGGGTGATGGTACTGCCACCGCCGGCATTCTTCTGCATCAGGATACCGCGCTTCACTACGGCACGCGTCAGGGCGTAGGCGTCAATGCCCGAATGTTCGGCAAAACGTACATCTTCCGTAGCTATCAAGGCGTTGATGATATTGGGCGACAAATCATTGTATCCCACAAACACGCGGTTTTCCTTACTATAGGAATAAGTACCCAATACTTTTCCGTCCTCGGAAAAGACTTCTGTGGCAAATTTGTAATTCGGATTTTCCAGGTCTTCCACCGGAGGCATATAGCCTATCCAGCCCTTGGCTATGGAAAAGAATATAAAGACACACACCAGCGAAATCAGTGCGATGAAAATCCATAGGATTTTGACGACTTTCCTTATCATGTTTCAGTTGCTAAAATCAAAGTTCAATAATAGGGCAAAGGTACGGAAATATATTGGATGTGCCTATGCTTTTTATATCTTTTTCAGGATAAGATTTCCGGCATTCACAAAAAAACGCCCGTTTATTTTAATGGAAACTGTCAGTGAAATGCAAAACGATTGCAAAATAATTAGAAAACTTGAAGAAAAAATCGGAAAGGAAAAACACATCGTAATGAGCTATAATACAGATTGAAACAATGAAAACTTGCCCTCGCGCGCGTAAGAGGAGATAAGATAAGATAAGAAGAGAAGAGAAAAAAACGACGTTGTCGTTAAAAAGAACGACGGCGACGGCGTAAAGAGATACCACACTTCACTGTCCGGAATGCCACACTTCGACAAGGCAAACGCCGCACTTGACTAAGGCAAATGCCACACTTGAACATTCGCGAAATGTGGCATTTACTTTGTCGAAGTGTGGCATTTCGGATGATGAAGTGTGGCATTCCGGACAACAAGCCACACGGTTAAAAAAACAGCCCATATTTCGCAAAAAACTTCCCCGCATATTTCCGTAGCCCGCATATTTTCCGTAACTTTACACTCTCGAAAAGTATAAATGAATTCAACGATATGGAAAACAGAAGTTTAGTCACCATTGCCGAGCATAGCCGGGAAAAAATCCTCTATATGCTCGAGATGGCGAAAGAGTTTGAAGCCCATCCCAATCGGCATATATTGGACGGGAAAGTAGTTGCCACCTTATTTTTCGAGCCTTCCACCCGTACACGCCTCAGTTTCGAGACTGCCGCCAACCGGCTTGGAGCACGTGTCATCGGGTTCAGCGACCCAAAGGCCACCAGCTCATCCAAGGGCGAGACGCTGAAAGACACCATCAAGATGGTAAGCAACTATGCCGACATCATCGTGATGCGCCACCACCTCGAAGGGGCCGCACGCTATGCCAGTGAAGTCACCACCGTGCCCATTGTGAATGCCGGAGACGGTGCCAACCAGCATCCCTCACAAACCATGCTCGACCTCTACTCCATCTACAAGACGCAAGGCACGCTGGAGAATCTGAATATCTTCCTGGTCGGCGACTTGAAGTATGGCCGTACCGTCCACTCCCTGCTGATGGCCATGCGCCACTTCAACCCCACTTTCCACTTCATCGCTCCCGACGAGTTGCGGATGCCCGAAGAATACAAAATCTACTGCCGCGAGCACAACATCAAGTACGTGGAACATACGGACTTTACGGAAGAAATCATTGCTGATGCCGACATCCTCTACATGACCCGTGTGCAGCGCGAGCGCTTCACCGACCTTATGGAGTACGAACGGGTGAAGAATGTCTACATCCTGCGCAACAAGATGCTGGAACATACCCGTCCCAACCTGCGCATCCTGCATCCGTTGCCCCGTGTCAACGAAATAGCCTATGATGTGGACGACAATCCCAAGGCATACTATTTCCAGCAGGCACAAAACGGACTGTATGCCCGTGAAGCTATTCTGTGCGATGTACTGGGCATCACGCTGGATGAGGTGAAAAAGAGTAAAGGAGTAATTCAGTAGAATCGTCTAATAACTAATATTTCAAGATGTTAAGCGAAAAGAAACAAGAATTGCAGGTTGCTGCTCTGGAAAACGGCACTGTAATAGACCATATACCCTCCGAGAGACTGTTTACCGTAGTCTCCCTGCTCGGACTGGAACACATGAGCAACAATATCACTATCGGCTTCAACCTCAAGAGCAAGAAACTGGGCACGAAAGGCATCATCAAGATTGCCGACAAGTTCTTCTGCGACGAAGAGATAAACCGTATCGCCGTGGTGGCTCCCAATGTAAAACTGAACATTATCCGCGACTACGAAGTGGTGGAGAAACGCGAAGTCCGCCTGCCCGAAGAGCTGCGCGGAATCGTGAAATGCGCCAACCCGAAGTGCATCACGAACAATGAGCCTATGCCTACGTTGTTTCATGTCGTGGATAAGGACAATTGCGTCATCAAATGCCACTACTGCGAAAAGGAGCAGACCAGAGAAGATATTGAGATTATATGAAAGAAGACTGGAAACCCGGAACCATGATTTATCCGCTGCCCGCCGTACTGGTGAGCTGCGGAAGCACTCCGGAGGAATATAACATTCTGACTATCGCATGGACGGGGACGATTTGCACGAACCCGCCCATGTGTTATATCTCCGTACGCCCCGAACGCCACTCCTACGACATCATCAAGCGGAATATGGAGTTCGTCATCAACCTCACCACGAAAGACATGGCCCGTGCCACGGACTGGTGTGGCGTACGCTCCGGAAAGGACTACAACAAATTCGAGGAAATGCATCTGACACCGGGGAAAAGCACCGTAGTCAGCGCGCCTCTTATCAAGGAATCACCGCTTTGCATAGAATGCCGGGTAAAGGAGATTATGGCTCTCGGTTCGCACGACATGTTTATAGCGGATGTGGTAAATGTACGTGCCGATACCCGTAATCTGAACCCTGAAACCGGCAAACTGGAACTGGCGGAAACGAATCCCTTGGTCTATGTGCACGGTGGATATTATGAGCTGGGAGAAAAGATAGGCAAATTCGGATGGTCAGTAGAGAAAAAGAAGTAATAATGCGATAAAGGTTTTAAGAGATGGAGTTGCGACGAATCTTGATGGGCTTATATCTGTTGGCCTTCCCCGCCATGATGTGGGGACAGACTCCGGTTGTGCCCGGTACTGCCGACGAAGAGCATTCCGGACACCGCAAGGAAACTCCGGTCAATTTCGGTTTCAAAGGCGGTTTCACCTCTTCCTTGTTCCTTGTATCCCAGTTCAGCGTCAACGGAGTGCCCATCGACGAAGTGCAGAACAATTACAAGATAGGATATTTCGGCTCCCTTTTCATGCGGATAAACTTCGACCGCCATTTCCTGCAACCGGAAATATCCTACAACATCAACCGGTGCAACATCACCTTCGAGAAACCTCTGCCCGAAGACGCCGCATCAGGAGCCCGGCCGGAGGAAGCCTCCATTACATCGTCCATCCACAGTATAGACATCCCCGT
>ENA-OQET01000114-OQET01000114.1-human-gut-metagenome-genome-assembly--contig:-NODE-114-length-42572-cov-5.682483_pt1 | contig 42572 bp, 39 predicted proteins | sample MGYA00242800_ERZ504645 | MGnify/ENA primary metagenome ERZ504645 (study PRJEB26092, sample SAMD00036308) | human gut metagenome | host: Homo sapiens | study: EMG produced TPA metagenomics assembly of... | reverse complement strand
GAACGATTTATTTGCGTGTCTGGGATTGAGCCAAACACGCAATTAATTGACAAACTTTTCAAAGAACTCATTTTATTTACCGCCAAAGCCGCTTAGGCTTGGCGAATTTTTAACGAACTATTGTCAAGAACAAAATTAGTGTATTCGGAAATTCTATATTAATACTATATTTGCATTGTAGAATGTTATATTAACCTTAGAAGAAAACTTATGAAAACTTCTATTTTATATAGAAAAATACTGTATAGCGCTGACGAGTCATTTAGTTATAACAGACATATACCTTTTACTTTGCCGTTGCATTATCATGATGATTATGAACTTATATACATAGCTTCAGGAAGTGGAAAAGAATATATAAGAGATGGATTAAGTGAATATAAGGCAGGTGATTTGATGCTGATTGGAAAAAATATTCCACATTTTCATTTAAGTGATGCTTTTTATAATACAAATAAAGCATCGGAGTTATGTGATATCTTGTATTTTCCTCTGTCAATATTTCCTGCTGATATGAATAATACTAAAGAATTTTTTGAGGTCAACAGACTTTTGAAAGAAAGTTGTTATGGAGTAAAATTTCTTTCAAGTCCGCTTGTAAAAGAAGTTTGTACAGTCATGCGGGATATTGGCAGGTATCGCGGAGTGAAAAGAGTAATTTTATTGTACGAAATATTGGATATGTTGAGTAAATGTAATGAAAGAAGGGTGGTATCATCTTCAGACTTTTTGTTGACTGCTTGCAATAATTCTGTACACGATCCAATAAACAGAATTTATACTTACTTAAAATCTAATTTTAGGGAATCCATCAACTTAAAATCTATAGCTAGTTATGTTGGGCAAAATCCAAGTTCTCTTTGTCGTTTTTTCAAACAGCATACAGGTAAAACATTGTTTACTGTATTAAATGAAATAAGAATTGCATATGCGTGCAGTCTATTGTTGTATTCCGATTTAAACAATTCACAGATTGCCTATGAAGCTGGTTATAATAACTTATCTTATTTTAATAAAACCTTTAAACTGATACTTCACCAAACACCTACCGAATATAGAAATAATTTAAAACTGCATCATGATATATAAAAAGAAAAATCACCACAGATTGAGTACTTCATTAATAGCAGAATCAATCTGTGGTGAATATAAGCTATGTCTTAGGTTCTATTCAGCCGTTATTTATAGAATTTCGACATCGGATAAATTCCGACAGGATAGCTTGTCTTGTTTTCGATGTTTTTTACTAGTACAGGAGTTTCTCCGCTACAGTCGTATACCAGCAGGTTTCCGTTTGAAATAGTTGTTTCATAATATTCATCCGAAACGGCAACATAAAGATACTTCTTTATCGGGTCGGCTATAGCATTGCAGTTTAAATATTTGGCATTCGGAGCATCCTTTGTCAGGTCTATGATATTTTCCTCCACTTTCCATGTCTTGAGTGAAATACGGCTGACGCTGGTTTTTCCGGCACAGAAATAAACATAATCCCCCGCAAGAGCAATGCCCGGAGTATCGAAGAACTCGGCTGATATGTCGGCCGAAACTTGTTTTTCCTTTACGATTTCCCAGGTATCAAGATTTATAAATGTAAAATAACTTTTAGTAGATCCTGAACGTCCACATGTAGCAATCATGATTTCACGTTCTCCTGTCTGACATACACCACTGGTGAATTCTCCTTTGAGGTCTGGAAAGATGCGGGTTGCTTTGTTTTCTCCTTTTTTAAACTCCAACAGTCTTGTACTGGCCCAGAATCCACCTCCACTGGTATATATATAATCGCCAATGACAACCATACCTTGAGTGCCGGCAACAGCTTCAATTGTATTTCCCTGATTACCGAAATGATAGGAATCTTCTACTATATTTAGTTCTCCGGTCGTACTGTCAAATCGGAAAAGTGCTTTCTGGTCTGAGAAAAATATGTTTTTTTCGTCGAGGACTACAATATTTCTTAGTGGAGTAACTAGTGGAAGAAATTCATTTTCGTCTAAGGATCCTTCCGGACGAGGATATTTTAGTTCATCGAATTTAAATGCTTTCTCCCGTTTCAGTGTCACGGCATCGGCTATTACCAGTGTACCGTCACCTTCGTGTTTCTGATATACATCCTTATTGGTGCTGAGAATATAAAGTTTCCCGTTATGCATATAGAGGTCTTGTCCCCCGTGACCGAAAGCCGATCCGTTGACCTTCTGGTATACATTCTGTTCGATATTTCCTTCGGGAGTAATGTAAGTCAGCGAACTGTTTTCTATGGCAGCTCCCTGATTGAGAATCAGTACTCCGTCAGGATCAGCATATCCTCCCAGATATGCAGGAGGTTCGGGATTGGTCGAAGGTGGTTGTGTACCCGGATCTTCCGGGTTGTCCGAGCATCCTGAGAAAATCAGCAGTCCGCAAAATGCCGGAACGATGAGGTTATTCAAGAGTTTCATGATTCAATGTTTTTAAGTTTACTGTTTTTATTTGCCGGGTGCAAAAAAGAATCCGGCAGGGAAGTTCGTATAGTTCTCATATTTGGCAGCAGGATTTTCTGCGCTATTGTTAAAATCGAAAGACCAGATTGTATTCTGAGTATACTGGGCAAACGATTTGATCGTGTTGATATATACATTTCCTGTTACAGGATGAACTCCCAGTCCATTATAAAGCAATCCTGCATTGTTGTCGATGGCAGACAAGTCGGTTAAAGTTTCTTCTGCATCAAGACCTGATGCAGCATTAAGTGATTCGTCTTCATCGAATTTAAGGCGGTAAATTGTTGTGCCATCTGCATAATAAATGTTGTTGTCATAACTTGCAAATGCTACTCCGGAGCTTCCTACACTCGGTTTTATACTGATTTGACGCTGAATAATCTTTTTACTTTCAGGATTAAACTTACTGATAGCCGATTTACCGAATCCGAATGACATTACCCAGATATTTCCATCTTTGGCTGCTTGAATGCCCAATACCTCATTGATATCTATATCGAGCGTGTAAGGAAATTTATTAAAAGTAGAGTTGTCATTGTCTGGCGATATTTCGATAACTCCTCCAATAAGTCCGATTTTGTATGTGTATACTTTACCGTTCATTGTTACAAAACGACTTTTGGGAGCATTGTCGGTTCCGCTGACGAAAGTTAGTTCTTTCGTGTTTGTGTTAAGGCGGTAAACTCCTTTGTTGTCGCGGATATATACATGTTCCGCATCGAGTGCGGCAATATGTGTAGGCCAGTCGAGAGTAGAAAGATCACTTCTGCTGAAAGCCATTTCCTTTTTAAGTGTCTTGGCATTTACGACAATAAGCATACCGTCGTTTTCGAATTTTGTACCTACGGCATTTTCGTCACCGTTTTGAGTGATTATATAAATTTTGCCGTCACAGAAAGCCATGTCTTGAGCTACATTACCCAGTTCTGTGCCATTGACTGTCTTATAAGCATCGTCGAAAACATATCCATCCGCAGTAATGTAGGTCAGTGAGCCATTTTCGGTTGTCATGTTACCTTCATTCAGAATGAATGTACCTTTTGTGTCATCGAAGAAATTCAAGCATTGGAGAGTTATTTCCTTCGATACTTCTTGTGCGCTTGCATTGGTTGCGGTAATGATAAGAGTTGCTTTCGATGCAGCTTCAGAAGTAGCTTTTATATTGATGCTGTTTTCGCTTTCCTTTACCTCCGCAGTCCATCCTTCTGGCAGCGTATTGGTAGCGATAGACTTGATGTTTTTTGCCGTATACTCTAATTTGAAGGTTTGATCGGGTACGATAAACAGAGGTTCTGTTTCGCTGATTTCTGTTACCAGTTCAAATTCCGGAGCCGGCTCGATGATTGCTTTGTCATCATTACTACAACTGCCGGTAAAAAAGACATAGAGTCAGCAGCAATATCCCGAATAAGATATTGGTCTTCATAAATTTAGTTCTTTTCATTTTCAAAAGTTTTTAGTAAGTTGATTATTAATTCTTTATAGTCTGGCTTTTTATGCTTACATTGGTCAGGTGCAGGTCGGTTACTCCCATGATTTCAGTCGAACATTCACCCAGCCATCCGTTTTCCTGATTCACTCCTGTATGTATGCGGATGAAGTCAACTCCCGGAAGGTTTGCCGGCTGTCCTTTCGAGTCTACCGCCCAGTCGATGTCAATAGCCGATGCATCCTTGTCGTTCAGTTCATTGTCCGCATAGCCGTAACCAAAGCGGTAAAGAGCGAAGTACGTACCTTTTCCACTCTGGTCTATTCCGTTTTGAGGAAGACGTGTTCCGGCAAACGTAATCTTGTCTTCTTTTATCCATTGTGGAAAATAAGACTGCAAGTGAGTAGCGTTCATAGCCTTGTAGCCACTTCCCCCCTGATTATCTTCCCAGCGGATATACTGCTCGGTAGGAGCTCCGGGTTCTGCTGACGGACGGTAGTAAGTTATTTCATAATCCAGTATCGTCTGGGTATCGTTTCCTGCCTGAGTTGCCAGATCAATCCAGGTTTCTTTTCCGTCAGGGTAAGAACTTCCGGCAATTTCGTACCATCCGTCGTCGGGAAGTCCGTTTCCGTTTGCATCATAGCATACCTGGATGACTCCGGGTTCACTACTTCCATAATCCGATGCTCCGTTGGCATAAAACGCGTTTCCCAATACACGGAAGTCGCATAAACCGGACTTGTTTTCAATGGTATGGTCGAATCCTACAACGATATATCCGCCGAAGCCTCCCAGTGAAACCATACCCATCTTGTTATTTCCGATAGCTTCGAGTACTTTACGGTTCATATCCTCCTGAGTATCTCCTTCCTTGTATTCAGGAAGCTGGTTGACAAACTGTCCGACAGCCGGACGGAAATCGAGTACACGGGTTATGTAAGGTGATTTTTCACCTGTTGTCGGTGGAGTTTCCGGATCATCTGTATTACTACAAGATGTAAAAACTCCGGAAAACATGATAAGCGAGAAGCTTATCGCCCACATGGATTGTAATGTGAATTTTTTCATCTTTAAAAACGTTGAAGTTATTTATTGATTAATAGAATTTTTCTGTCGAAAAAGCGATGTGTGCAGGAATGTCGCCGGTACGGACTTTCCACTGGAACTTGCCTGCCGGCGAAAAACAGTAGAGATATCCCGGAGTGACATAGTTCGTGGCATCGCATACATATATTTCCTTGGTTTCCGGATTGACGGCAAGTCCGTAGGGCAATGTGATTTCCTTTTCCGTTCCGTCAGTTATGAAGCTGTGTGATACGATTTCCTGTTTTTCCGTATCGTAGACAGCATACGAAATCTGGTTCTTCCCTGTGTTGTAGTTCCATTCGGTGCTGATGGTGTACAGCCGGTTATCGTCCATGCACATTTCGCTGGCGGCGATACCCAGCTTGCCGGTTACTTTTTCCGTATGAGAGTCGATGACATAGATATCAGATCCTACACCGTAATAATCTCCGCGTGAGCTGACATAAATCCGTCCCTGCTTGTCTATTTCCATTCGGTGCAGATTGATAGCCACATCAATCGTGTTGACTACCTGAAACGATTGTAGATCGACTACCGAAACCGTACGGTCGTAATTGGGGAAACGATATCCACCGGAATTTGCCACATACAGCCGTCCGTTGTTGATAACCATCTCTTCCGGTTGATAGCCAACCACTACTTCCCGTGTAATCTGAAGTGTTTCGAGGTCTATTTCCACTACTTTTCCCGGGCGTGCGTTCGGATCTATCTGTACCGGACCGGCATACGAACTGACATACGCCTTGTCGCCGTTGAAAACAATGTAGCGGCAGTTAGGAATAGTCACGCTGCCGATATGCTCTGCCGTGTGCACATTCATCACCTCCACAAAGTTGGAACAGTTCACTACGACATACAGCCGGTTGCCGTAAATGCCGATATCGTTGCCCACATCCCCAAGCTCCTTCACCACATCAGGGTTCCGTTCCGGATAAATATTGCGGAAATAACTTCCTGTACGTGCGTCAAAATGATCGATTGTACACTTGTTGCTTCCCATATTCCCTTCGTTGACAAGAAAGAATCCTTCTACAGACTGCGGGTCCGAAGGCATGATGACATATTCCACTTCCGAACGAATCATCGGAAGTTCCTGACGGCATCCGCTCAGGAAGCATAAAATCAGGCAAACGGTCAGGTAAAAACGATAGTTGTTCATGGTCCGAATGATTAAAAGTTATATTGGGCAATCAGCTTGAAGTTGGTTCCGGGCATCGGATAGCAGGTCACTACCTCATATTGCTGATTCAATAAGTTGTTTACTTCCAGCGTCAGTTTCAGGTCACCCTTCCATACCTTCAGTCCTTTGGAAACCGAGAAGTCGCTGGTGTACCACGGCAACTGATAGTTATAAGGAATATTCGCCTGCGAAGAATAACGCTCTCCGGTATAGATAAAGCTGTAGCTGGCTTCCCACGAGCGCCATTGCAGGTTTACCACAGCTGAACCGCTGTGCCAGGGGATATACGGAATCTGCCCTCCGTAAAACTCACTTTTAGGGTCGGTAAAGTCCTGTGCCCGCTGGTAGGTATAATTGATCCGGTTGCTTACCGTCAGCTCACGTCCGATCTTCCAGCCGGTCTGAAGTGCAACATCTACCCCTCTGATTTCCACATTTCCCAGATTGACCATCGTCCAGCGGAAGAAATTTGATGTAGGAGTGGCTACGATTTTATTCTCCACCTCATTGTAATATACGTCCGTCTGGACTTCCAGCGAGCGTAGCCACGTACCGTTGAAAGTACGGCTGTACGTAAATCCTAAGTCGTACTGCGTAGTGAACTCCGGTTCCAGATTGATATTTCCTACAAACGTATAATACAGGTCGTTCAGCGTAGGCATCCGGAAGATACGTTTATAGAAACCTCTCAGATTGAGTCCGCTTTGCGGGAAAGGCCGCCACGATACGAAAAATGAAGGAGTAAGCTTCTGCTTGTCGGGAGCAGGTGTCCCCGAACTCGTATCGTGTACGTACGTTTCGAGCAGACTGGCCTGAAGTTCTACTTGCTTGAAGCGCAAGGCCGTAGCGATGGACGCCAGCAGTGTATGCCGGCGCGGATACACAAAGTCACGCAAGTCGGCATTCAGCAGATTGAACTGATAATCTGCCGAAAAGCTTGCCTCCCACCACGGAAACAGATTAAAGCGGTTGGCTACCGATGTGTACACTTCCTGCTGGTAATAATGATTGTTGACATACATCAGCGACTCGTCTTTGTTAGGATCGGCCAGGTAATGCAGGTAGTCGTATGCATATTTTGCATTGGCAAGCAGGCTGTACCACTGTGTAAAGTCCTTCTTGAATGTACCCTGAGAAAAGAAATTCGTATCCCACTGGCGGTCCTCGTGCGAGAACTTGTTGCGGACGATAGCTCCCGGATATCCCCGTTCCGAGTTGTACAGATAAGCTTTCGCTTTCCAGTATCCCTGATTAATTCGTCCGAACAGCCCTCCTTCCACGCGCAAAGCATTCAGGTCGCCGTTCTGCCGTACCGCTGTCGTATCATATCCTTCCTGCATGCGGTAAGTAAACTTGTACTTGCCCGACGAGTGAAGATACTCGGCACTGAACGAACTGCTTATCTGTTCTCCAAGCTTTTGCTCCCACAGTATGGATGGATTTGCCACACCAAACGAACCTGTCTTGAACGAAGCTTTACGTTATACTTCTTTCCTTCTTCGAACTGAGGCGTCCGTGTCTGTAAATAGATGGAACCCCGACGAGCCGAAATCCTTTGCCGGCTGGAAGATGGCACTCTTTTGCCCGTTGTACAGCGTGACAGACTCCATGTTGTCGAGCGAGAATCTTCCCAGATCGACCGTACCGTTTTGTGCGTTTCCCAGCTCGATGCCGTCGTAGAACACACCTACATGGTTGGTTCCCATGCTCCGGATATTCACTGTTTTCAGTCCCCCTACTCCTCCGTAATCCTTAATCTGTATGCCGGAAAAGTAGCGCAATGCGTCAGCCACGTTGTGCGAACTGAGCTGATGAAGCTGCCTGCCCGATAACTCTTGTACCGGAAAAATCTCTTTCTGTACGGCACGCGCCGTCACAACAACCTCGTTCAGATGTTGAAGACTATCTAACTTATTTTGTGCATGTACGGGTGCACACATGTTTATACCCCACACCAGCAGGGTAAACATTACTGAATAGCAAAGTTTATTAAGCATTATGTAAAACGTTCAACCGTCCTATCCCACGAGTTCGGTTAATTAATAAAAATGATGGCAGGTCTTCTGACTGACTCACACGCTTTGACACCTTCCCGGTTTTATCCAGTGGCAATGAGTAATTGTCAACGTGCTTGATGAGCTTCACAGCAGCGGGACTGTTCGGGACTTTCACCCGATTCCCTTTTAATCCGTCGGGTCGAAACAACCTTCCGGAACCAATCGATGGCAAAGATAATTTATTTTTCTGAATTTTAATACAGTTTTTTTGTTTTGAAAATGTTTTTGTATTAAGAACTCTTTTGTCGGAGAATACCGATAATTTTAGTAGTTTTGTCTGAATGAATCATTAAATATATGCATGTATGAAAGAAATAAATGTATCGGAACTGAAAGATAACATGTTCGACGCTATCAGTAAGGAATGGATGCTGGTAACGGCCGGAACACAGGAAAAGTTTAACATGATGACGGCAAGCTGGGGCGGAACCGGTGTTTTGTGGGCAAAGCCCGTAGCCTTTATTTTCATCCGTCCCGAGCGTTATACCTACCAGTTTATTGAAGAGGGAGAAACGCTTACCCTGTCTTTCCTGGGCGAAGATCATAAAGATATACATAAAATCTGTGGTTCCAAATCTGGGCGTGACATTGATAAGGTAGCGGCTACCGGACTGAAACCTTTTGCCACTCCCGAAGGAAACATTGCCTACGAGCAGGCACGTATGGTACTGGAATGCAGAAAACTGTATGCCGATATGATAAAGCCCGAGCAGTTTATCGATGCCTCACTGGTAAGCCGCTGGTACGGCGAAGGACATGGCGGATTCCATAAAATGTATGTCGTAGAGATAGAACATGTATGGGTGAAAGAGTGAGCATAATGCTTGTCAGAATTCCATGATAAACTCATCCAGCGAATCGTTTTCGTCCATACCCATCTTGTCGTGTTTGAGGCGGTTTTTCCGTTTCTTCAAGGCGACCTTGCTGGTGTCGAGCAGGTAAAGCATGTTGCTGTTTGAGATGCCGATTTTGATAAGGCAGCAAAGCGAGATGTCCGCCTTTGTCAGTGTCGGGAACTTTTTCCAAAGCCGGTCTGTAAAGTTGTTGTAGCAGATGTTTATAACTTCCGCCAGATTGTCCTGTTCCTCGTCGGAGAGCACTACCGACCGGCTTTGTATTTTATCCTGCTGGCTCATTTTATTGAGCTGTTCCATTTTTCTGATGATTTCGCTGTGGCGCAGGATTTCCTTTCTCATGGCAGCCTCCTTTGAAGAGTATTCGCTCCTCATCTTTTCCCTTTGTGAAAGTTCTTTGTCCAAAGCTGTTTCCTTTTCGATGATTTTTTCCTGTGCAGCATGCAGGTCGATGGTTTTTTCTTGCAGTTGCAGCCTCATTTCCTTCATCAGGTCGTCTTTTGATCGCATCTGTTCTGCCAGTTTACGTTTCTCTTCCCTGCGTTTATAGAAGAATATGACAGCTACGGTCAGTACCGCCATGCAGATGGCTGTCAGTGATATATACAGTCTTTGCCGTTTGATTTTCAGCAGCTTGTTTTCACTCTGAATCAAGGAGTAGTCGTATTTGTGCTGGAGGTTTACTACTTTAGACTCCAGCCTTTTTTGATAGATGGTATCCAGCAGTTCGGCATACCGCTTGCTGTATTCCAGCGCTTTGGGAAGATTTTTTATTTTTTCTTCGTATATACTCCAGTTTAAATAATGAGTCGCTTTGAAATATGGATCATAATCTCTCGTATCTTTGCTTAAATAGAAGTGTGCCGAATCGTATTGGTTCATCTCCAGCAAGATTTCTCCCTTGTTATTCCATAACGGATATAGCTCGGTGGAATCCTTTGCGAGCGATAAACTGCGGTTTACCAGTTCCAGTGCCCGTTTGTAATCTTTTCTTTCTCTTGCCGTTAAAGATAAACAATTTAATAGGTAGTTATAATATGTCATTTTTGAAGATGTAGATAATTTTAATCCCATATTAAACAGACTGTCTGCGCAATCATATTTTCCTGTTAACAGACAGCACCATCCCCATTGTCCATATAAATCAATTTGTTTTAAGGTATCTTTCAGTAAAATAGCATATTTATTTGCCGTTTGATATTTTTCGATTCCTTTATTCTCAGCATCTTCATCGCTTAGTAAATTAGCCCAGTGCAAATTGAGCAGGAACTTGAATTGATTGTTTTCTATATTCCGGCTTGCTATATTCGCCTGCTGAAAATACGAGAGTGCTTTTTCCTTTTCATCCGAATCCCTGTAATACTGTGCCAGATAGAAAAGTGTCCATGCCTTGTGCAGGGAGTCGCTGCTTGTCCGGTAGTATGCTTCCGCTATCTGGAGCAGTGAATCGCTTTTCACCGGAATGTAGTTTTTATATTGTGCCTGTGTGAATAGCAGTGCATGGAGTGCCTGTTCCTCTTTACGTAATTGCGAGATGGATGGCATGTGTTGTAGTATCTTCTAGGCACTGTCGGGTCTTTCATACATCAGTTGCTCAATCTGCAACAGTGAAGCATTTATCTGGTGTGTCCTTTTCTGGTAAATGCCGAGTGAAAGGGCGGCTGCGGTTGCTGCTATGATGACAATGATGATGAGTGTTTTATTTTTCATACTGAATGTTTGTAAGACTATTACAAATATAAATAATTTGATTGTTTTGTCGGTAAACTACTAATAGATTATTCGGGGGATAATAGCGGGATAAACTGCCTGGCTGTACAGTCTTGAGTTCTCCTTTATGGTATGAAGACATGCTTTCCCAATGATAGATGGAGAGAATTGTTATTTTTATACCATTTCCCGTTTTGCCATCGCATAATAAGTGGATTCTTCTTATATTTGTAAGGAAGAATAAACATCGCTTAGTATTATGAAGTCAAGTCGGGTTATCATCATAATTGTTCTTTTGCTGCTGATTTTTGGCGGCTTCTCCGGCTGGCAGTACGCGCATCGGAGTATTTACCGTGATCTTCAGGCTGTGGAACGTGTGATGGGCACACATCCCGACAGCGCATTGTCGTTGTTGCGTAAAATTTCTTCTCCCGACCGTCTTCATGGCAGGAACCGTGCATACTATGCCCTTCTTCTTACTCAGGCTTACTATAAGAACTATCTTCCTGTTACAGATGATTCACTAATCCGCATAGCAGCCGATTATTATGCTTCCGGCAGCGATTCCTTACGTAAGTCTCAGAGCTATTTTTATCTGGCACAGGTTTACCGTGACCTGGGTGACCGCCGCCGTTCCCTCGACTGTTTTCATCGGGCCGGTCTGTCTGCCGAGGGATGCCGTGACTACAAGTATCTCGGTCTGCTTTATTATCACTGGGGGTGTCTGCTTCAGGAAGAAAAGCCTTATAGTGAGGGTCTCAGTAAATTATATAGGGCTAATTGTTACGAAAAACTTCTTGGCGATACCGCAAGCAGGGTATATTCTTTAATGGAGATGGGATGGAGCTACATTCTTCTGGAGAAATATGATTCGGCATACCACTGTCTGTCGGAAGGCTTGGAACTGGAGAACCGGTATGATCGGAATCCATATAAACTATCAGCACTACATCACCGGTTGGCGATATGTTATTATTTGAACGGGAAGTATCGGGAGGCCTTGTATCACTTAAACAAGGAAACGTGGGAGGAAGGAAGTGCTCCGCGCAGAAGGGCGGACCTGATGAAGGGCCGTTCTTTCGCAGGTCTTCAGCAACTGGATTCTGCCCGTTATTATATTGAACGTATCCGGCAAGAGGATGACCTGGATGCGATGCTGGAATACAACCTGATGAGTTCGCGGCTGTGCCGTCAGGAAGGCGACTTCCGTCAGGCTCTGGCATATCATGAGCAGTACTCCTTGTATGTCGATTCGCTGACTCACCGCCGGGAAAACGAGAGGGTGATGCAGTGGCAGAAGAAATACGACTATTCGCTGGTACGGAATGAGAACATGCGGCTGAAAACAGAGTCGCAGCAGAAGGATATCGTGACGCTTGTGTGTATCATCATCCTGCTTCTTCTTGTTCCTGTCTTCTATGCTGTCTATCTTCGTTTCAAGCGAAGAAAAGAATCGTTTCTCCGTCGTCAGCACCAGTTGATGGAGGCCAATATTCAGAGTTTGCAGGCAAAGGATTCTGAATTGTTACGAATCCGTCAGGAATTAGCGAGTAAGGAACGTAAGTGGAGGGAAAGTGTATTTCTTTCTGACCCGTTGGTAAAGCATATCGATACCTTTGTCCAGCTTTCTCTGCTGGATAAGGACCGTTTGTCTTCCTCGTATAAACTCTCAGGGGCCGATTGGGATCATCTGATATCATTGCTTAACTCCTGTCATAACAACTATGTGAGTCGTCTGCAAAGTGAATTTCCCGGTTTAAAGGAAATAGAGATTTCTATATGCTGCCTGCTCCGAATGCATATAAAAAACAGGGATATCTGCTATTTGCTCGGTATCAGCGACGATGCGCTAAAGAAACGTAAATACCGAATCAAGACGGACAAGCTTCACCTTCGGGATGCGGAAATAAGTCTGGAAGATTTCCTGTGTTCGTATTGATTCCTGCCTTTTTGTGTACTGTTTTCTTCTTCTGGAACGTGATGTCCCCTTAAAAAAGTAAGGCGTAATATGCATAATGTTGTATATTAGATTATTATACGTTTTTTACTCCAGAAAAATGTCCCCCTTTTGTCCGATAGAAAATGTTTTTGAAAGGTTAATTTTGTCATAACCTTAAAATTTCCCTTTTCTTCAAGGTGACATTTTGGGGGGATTGATTTTATATTGTTACGCTATGTTGAATAAATTAAATCATTACGCATATGAAAAACGTTTATCTAGTAGTTCTGTTTACTTTTCTTGCATGCTCCTTGCATGCCCAAGTTAAATCATCCCACGCTGAAAAGGTAGAAGTCTCCGCAGGAATAGGTTATGGCTGGTTGCTCAATTCGAATCTATCTCCGTACGGATTGCATTATCGGGGCAATTATGATGGAGGCATTCAGGGCAGTGTGGATGCCTTTTACAAGTTTTCCAAGAGGTTTGGCATAGGAGCCTTGTGCACCAGCTTCTCTACTTCAGGTAATTATTCGGTAGGTCCTGCACTGGTATCCGAAGATATTCAGGTTAACTACGTGGGTCCCCAGATGAAATTTAGTTGTGATATATCCGACCGCTGCATCTTGTCTGTCAGTTACGGAGGCGGTTATCTGTGGTATACCGATAAAGGTTGGCAGGACGAAACGGAATATAAGGTGACGGCACACTCTTGGGGAGTAAATATAAATTGTGGTGTTGCTTACCGTGTGTTGTCTCATTTGGATGTGTTTGCCAATATCGGTTGCTTTGGAACGACTGATATCAAGAAGAGCAAGGTGGAATCGCAAGGTGCAACCACCGAAGAGGAGATGCACGACCCGTATAAGCTAAGTTTCAAGAGCATCGGACTGATGGCGGGCATACGGGTTCCTTTTTGAGTTCAAGTGTGATAAATAAGCATTCCCTGTGTTGCCGGAATATTGTTTTCCGGCAGCACAGGGAATCATAATATGCAGGTAGAGGGTATTATTTCCCCCTTACTATCTTCTTTATATCGTTCAGCTTGTTCAGCGCCTCCAGCGGAGTCAGGTTGTTTACGTCCAGATTCAGTATTTCGTCACGTATCTGGCACAGTACAGGGTCGTCGAGCTGGAAGAAACTCAGCTGTACTCCGTCCTGATGAACTGTTTTAGGTTCTACTTTATGATGCGATGACATGCCTTCCTGTCGGTTTTCTTTTTCCAGCTGGTGCAGAATCTCGTCGGCACGCTTCACGATGGTCTTGGGCATACCTGCCATTTTTGCTACGTGAATACCGAACGAGTGTTCGCTTCCTCCCCGCTCCAGCTTGCGCAGGAAGATGACCTTGTTGTCTACTTCCTTCACCGAAACGTTGTAATTCTTGATACGCGGGAAGCTCTCTTCCATATCGTTCAGCTCGTGATAATGTGTGGCAAAGAGCGTACGGGCACGGGCGCGCTTGTGCTCGTGTATATGCTCTACGATAGCCCAGGCGATGGAAATACCGTCGTAAGTAGATGTACCGCGTCCCAGCTCGTCGAACAATACCAGACTGCGTGGCGAAAGGTTGTTCAGGATATCTGCCGCCTCGTTCATTTCTACCATGAAGGTTGATTCGCCCACCGAGATATTGTCGCTGGCTCCCACACGGGTAAAAATCTTATCCACCAGTCCGATATGCGCACTTTCGGCAGGAACAAAGCAACCTATCTGCGCCATGAGGGTGATAAGTGCCGTCTGTCGGAGCAAGGCAGACTTACCTGCCATGTTCGGTCCGGTGATGATAATGATCTGCTGCGTTTCCGTATCGAGATACACATCGTTGGCAATGTATTTTTCTCCTGCCGGAAGCTGTTTTTCGATGACCGGGTGACGTCCTTGCTTGATATCGAGGATATCGTCGTCGGCTACCACCGGACGGATATATTTGTTGGCCCGGGCTGCATTGGCAAACGACAGCAGGCAGTCCAGACGGGCTATTTGCGTGGCATTGATCTGGATGGCGGGGATGAAATCGGCAAGCTCTGCCACCAGTTCGTTGTACAGACGGGTTTCCAGAATCAGAATCTTGTCTTCCGCTCCCAGAATCTTCTCTTCGTACTCTTTCAGTTCCTGCGTGATGTATCGTTCTGCATTGACCAGTGTCTGCTTGCGTATCCAGTCGGCCGGAACCTTGTCTTTATGTGTATTTCTTACCTCGATGTAATAGCCGAACACGTTGTTGTAGGCTATTTTCAGGCTGGGGATGCCTGTCAGTTCGCTTTCGCGCTGTTGTACTTGCAGCAGATAATCCTTGCCCGAGTAAGCAATGTGACGCAGTTCGTCCAGTTCCTGATTGACTCCGTCAGCAATCACTCCTCCCTTGTTGACCAGCAACGGAGGATCATTGTTTATTTCTTTGGCAATCTTGTCGCGGATGGAAGCGCAGAGGTTCAACTGTTCTCCTATTTTTCGCAGGCTTTCGTTGTCGGCATTCAGACAGGCATTCTTGATCGGCTCTATCGCCTGTAAGGCTACTTTCAACTGAACGACTTCACGCGGAGAGATACGTCCTACGGCAGCTTTCGAAACAATACGTTCCAAATCGCCTATCAGATGTAATTTCTCTTCGATAAAATCCTTGAAATCCGGTTCGCGGAAGAAATATTCCACTACATCCAGTCGTTCGTTGATGGGCTTCACGTCTTTCAGCGGGAAGACAATCCACCGCTTCAGCAGGCGGGCTCCCATTGGACTGATGGTATGGTCGATGACGTCGAGCAGGCTGGTTCCGCCTTCATTCATACTGCCTATCAGCTCCAGGCTGCGTACCGTAAACTTGTCGAGGCGTACATACTTGTCTTCTTCGATGCGCGCCAGTGAAGTGATGTGCCCGATCTGGTAATGCTGCGTCATATCCAGATATTGCAGAATGGCTCCGGAAGCAATGATACCATTCTTCAGATGTTCCACTCCGAAACCTTTCAGGTTCTTGGTTTCGAAATGTTTCAGCAGCTTTTCACGGGCAGACGCTTCGGTAAATACCCAGTCGTCCAGCTCGAAGGTAAAGAACTTACTGCCGAAGTTACCTTCGAACATCGGTTTCTTTCCCCGTTCGAACAAGACTTCTTTCGGGGCAAAATTATTCAGTAACTTGTCGATATAGTCGAAAGGCCCTTCAGCGGTAAGAAACTCTCCCGTCGAAATATCCAGGAAAGCGACGCCGCAAGCTGTCTTGCCGAAGTGTACGGCAGCCAGGAAGTTGTTTTCCTTATACGATAACACATTATCGCTGATGGCAACACCCGGAGTGACCAGTTCGGTGATACCTCTTTTTACCAGCTTTTTTGTTGTTTTCGGATCTTCCAGCTGGTCGCAGATAGCTACACGTCGGCCGGCGCGAATCAGTTTCGGCAGGTATGTATCGAGCGCATGGTGCGGAAATCCTGCCATCTCCACCGTTTTACCCTGTCCGTTGGCACGTTTGGTCAGCGTGATTCCCAGGATTTCGGAAGCTGTTACGGCATCTTCCGAATACGTTTCATAAAAGTCGCCACACCTGAACAGCATAACTGCATCGGGATGTTTTGCCTTTAAGTCGAAATATTGTTTCATCATGGGGGTTAATACCACGTCATTGTCCTTAGCCACGGTTAATCCTTTCTTCTTAGTTATTGTTTATAATCACGTTGTAAAATCGGTGCAAAGATACGTAAATATTTTTAAGGGAGGTATATAAAAGAAAATCCCCGAAAGAATAATCTTCCGGGGACTCCTCGTGGCTGTTTTCCGTTGGACTACCAGGATTCGAACCTGGACAAACAGAACCAAAACCTGTTGTGCTACCATTACACCATAGTCCAAACTTTCTTTGTTTTCTCTCGAAAACGCTGCAAAGATAAGTGATTTATCTAATATATTCCAAATTATTTTTCACTTTTTTTCTCTTCATGCTTTAATCCTTATCTTTGCGAAAACCATAAAATATATGTTCATGAAAAAACTGTTAGTAACTTTAGCTTTGGGAGCTAGCTCTTTTTCAGCATTTGCAATCACTCCGCTTTGGCTGCGTGATGTAAATATTTCTCCCGATGGTAAAGAAATTGTCTTTTGTTATAAGGGGGATATTTATAAAGTAAAAGCCGCCGGAGGGGAAGCTGTGCGCCTTACTTCTCAAGATTCGTATGAGTCGAACCCTGTGTGGTCACCCGATGGTAAGCAGATTGCTTTTGCCAGCGACCGCTTCGGGAATTTTGATCTGTTCATAATGCCTGCCGACGGAGGCACAGCCAAGCGACTGACTATGAATTCAGCTTCTGAAATACCGTCGACTTTTACTCCTGACGGAAAATACGTTGTGTTCTCGGCTTCTATTCAGGACCCGGCTTCGAGTGCGCTTTTCCCGAAATCGGGAATGACTGAGCTTTATAAAGTACCGGTAGCGGGCGGACGTACGCAACAGATGCTTGGTACACCGGCTGAAATGGTTTGCTATGCTCCGTCGGGCGATTTCTTCTTGTATCAGGATCAGAAAGGAGTAGAAAGTGAATGGCGTAAGCATCATACATCGTCCATTACTCGCGATGTATGGATGTACGATACAAAGACCGGCAAGCATACTAACCTGACTGAAGTAGCTGGTGAGGACCGTAATCCGGTATTGAGTCCTGACGGCAAACAGGTTTATTTCTTGAGTGAACGTAATGGCGGATCGTTTAATGTCTATCGTTTCCCGTTGGATAATCCGAAAGAAATACAGCCTGTCACCTCGTTTAAGACTAATCCGGTGAGATTCCTCTCGATGGGAAATGACGGAACGCTTTGTTATACATACGATGGGGAAATCTATACACAGCCGGTGGATGGAAAACCGAAAAAGGTAGCTGTTTCGCTGGTTCGTGATGATGAGGAATTGCCTGTTTCTTATAGTTTCACTCGTGGAGCTTCGGAAGCGGTTGTTTCTCCCGATGGCAAGCAAGTAGCGTTTATTGTACGTGGAGAGGTATTTGTGACTTCTGTTGAATATGGAACTACCAAACAGGTTACTCATACTCCGGAAGCAGAGCGTGGACTTTCTTTCGGAGCAGACAACCGTTCGTTGGTATATTCCAGCGAAAGAAACGGTAAGCGTGATTTGTATATTGCCAAAATCAGCCGTAAGGAAGATCTGAACTTCCCTAATGCTACTCTGATAGAGGAAGAGCCACTGATACATGATAAGAAGCTGGAACGTGATTATCCGCAGTTCTCTCCCGATGGTAAGGTAGTTGCCTTTATAGAGGATCGTAATCGCTTGATGGTCGTTAACTTGGATACGAAGAAGATTCGTCAGGTAACGGATGGTTCTACTTGGTATACCCGTTCCGGAGGATTTGATTATTCTTGGTCGCCCGACGGCAAATGGTTTACACTTGAGTTTATCGGAAACAAGCACGATCCGTATTCGGATATAGGTTTGGTGAGTGCTGACGGAAAGGGACAGATCATTAACCTGACAAACAGCGGCTATACAAGTGGTTCTCCACGCTGGGTGATGGGTGGAAATGCCATCTTGTTCATTACCGAGCGTTACGGTATGCGTAATCATGCTTCATGGGGTTCGCTGAACGATGTGATGATAGCTTTCCTCAATCAGGATGCATACGATAAGTTCCGCCTGAGCAAGGAGGATTACGAATTGCAGAAGGAACTGGAAAAGGAGCAGGAAAAAGCTGCCCAAAAGGATGATAAGGCTTCTAAGAAAGACAAAAAATCGGACGATAAGGATGCCAAGGAAGAAAAGAGGGTGAAGGATATTGTGGTAGAAACGGAAGGTATCGAAGACCGTATCATCCGTCTGACTCCGAATTCTTCTGACTTAGCTTCGGCCATTATCTCGAAAGATGGGGAGAAATTGTATTACCTGTCAGCATTCGAAGACGGGTTTGATATGTGGAAGATGGATCTTCGCAAGCGTGAAACCAAGTTGCTGCATAAGATGAATGCCAGCTGGGCTGACATGGAAATGGATAAGGAAGGTAAGAATATCTTTATCCTGGGCGGAGGTACTATGCAGAAAATGGATGCTTCATCCGAAGGACTGAAGCCGGTTACATTCAATGCCCGCATGAAAATGTTGCCTTCTGCCGAACGCGAATATATGTTCGACAATGTATACCGTGAGGAAAAGGCACGTTTCTATAACGTAAATATGCATGGAGTAGACTGGGATGCCATGACTGCTACTTACCGTAGGTTCCTGCCACATATCAACAATAACTATGACTATGCTGAAATGCTGAGTGAACTGCTGGGCGAACTGAATGTTTCTCATACGGGAGGACGATATTATCCGGATATGAAAACGGAAGCAACTGCCGAACTGGGACTGTTGTACGACTGGGATTATACCGGTGATGGTCTTCGCATTGCTGAAGTGATAGAAAAAGGACCGTTCGACCGTAAAACGACTCGTGCGAAAGTTGGAACCATCATCGAGAAGATTGACGGTGAATCCATTCAGGCAGATCAGGACTATACATCGTTGCTGAATGATAAGGTCGGAAAGAAAATTTTGGTTTCATTGTACGATCCACAGACCAAAGAACACTGGGATGAAGTTGTACGTCCTGTAAGCAAGGGAGTGCTCAGTGATTTATTGTATCAGCGTTGGGTAAAACAGCGTGCAGCCGATGTAGAAAAGTGGTCAAACGGTCGTTTGGGCTATGTGCATATCGAATCGATGGACGATGGAAGTTTCCGTACGGTTTATTCCGATATTCTGGGCAAGTACAATAATTGTGAAGGTATCGTCATCGATACACGCTTTAACGGAGGCGGACGTCTGCACGAAGATATCGAGATATTATTCAGCGGAAAGAAATACTTTACTCAGGTAGTCCGTGGACGCGAAGCCTGCGATATGCCGAGCCGCCGCTGGAACAAGCCTTCTATTATGGTGCAGTGTGAGGCAAACTACTCGAATGCACATGGTACTCCGTGGGTATATAAGCATCGCGGTTTAGGCAAGTTGGTCGGAGCTCCTGTTCCGGGAACAATGACTAGTGTCAATTGGGTGAGAATGCAAGATCCGACACTGGTGTTCGGTATTCCTGTAGTAGGTTACCGTTTGCCGGATGGAAGCTACCTGGAGAATGCAGAACTCGATCCTGATATCTACGTGCTGAATGCCCCTGAAACAATTGTCAAGGGAGAAGATACACAGCTGAAGGCTGCGGTAGACGAATTGCTGAAGGAAATAGATAAGAAATGATATCAGACTATGGTCAATAAAAAAATGCGGTGGATTACACCGCATTTTTTTATGTCTGTCTGCTTCAGGCAGGTTGATTGTTTTGTTTTGCAAGTAAAGTTCGTCGATGATTCCGTCCGACAAGCCGATAACCGGAACATGGATATAAGAGGCTCCGATAATATTGGCGATAGTCAGGAAAATTTCACCAGCCGGAATGATTACATCCGCGCGGTCGGGTTTCATGCCGAACTGTTCCATACGTTCTTCCAGAGAAAGCGCTTTCAGGCGTGTGTGCAACTCCTGTAAGACGGAAACCTGCATGGTCATTTTCTTCTTGTTCTTCTTGTCGGCAAGGCGGTATAGCTTATTGATGTTACCTCCCGAACCGATGATATTGGTCTGCGGGTACGACTTAGCCAGTTCGGCCAGATCATTTTTCAGACGTTCCCATTCACTGTCCTTCACGGCATTGTTCAGCATACGTACCGTACCGATGTTGTACGACCGGCTGCAAACCAGCTGGCCTTCCGACAGCAGGTTGATTTCCGTACTTCCTCCTCCTACGTCCACATACATGTAGTTGCCCTTCTGGTCTTCCATGTGCTCTACATGATTGTTGTATATAATCTTAGCCTCTTCCTGTCCGTCGATAATATCGATATGCACACCAGTCTTTTTTTTCTATCTGTTTGATGATATCCATACCGTTCTTGGCATCACGCATAGCCGAGGTAGCACATGCACGGCAGTGTTTTACATCGTAAATCTTCATCAGATGGCGGAAAGCCTTCATCAGCCGGATCATATTTTTCTCCATTTTTTTCTGAGAATTTTTCCGATATCGAATACGTCAAATCCCAGACGGAGTGGAACACGCAACATCAGTACTTTAGAGAAATGAGCCTTGCCTTGCTCTTCCTTTATTTCCTTAATCAGCAACCGTACCGCGTTCGAACCTATATCGATGGCAGCATAGTTTGTTTTTCGAGTTTCGTTTTCATTCATATTTATATGTTTTCATTTAGGTAGTGATTGTATAATGCTTCCTGTGAACGGAAAGGAGTTTCTTCCTCCCTGAACAGATTCTTTCCGCTTCCATCTACAATACGTCCCTGCATGGTATCTTTAAATCCATCCTCTACGATGTGTTTCATTTCTTTCTTTATTACCGGATCGTATACAGGTGTAATGACTTCTATGCGGTTGTTCAGGTTGCGTGGCATCCAGTCTGCCGAACCGATGAAGACTTTCTCTTCTCCCCCCGATGCAAATACAAATATACGGGAATGTTCCAGATAGCGGTCGATGATACCGTTTATCCGGATATTTTCACTTACTCCCTCTATGCCTGTTATCAGTGAGCAGTTGCCTCGTACCACCAGCTGGATATCGACTCCTGCCTGAGAAGCTTCATACAGCTTGTTTACCATAAAGGGATCGGTAATATGGTTTATTTTTATTTTGATATAGGCATCCTTTCCTGCCTTCTTGTTTTTAATTTCGTTGTTGATCAGGGCAATGAACTTGTTTCTCATTTCGTTTGGCGAAACAAGCAGTTCCTTGAACTTGACCGGACTGTAAGGACGTTCGATGAAATCGAAAACTGAATGTACATCCTTCACGATACGTGGAGCAGCCGTCATCAGCATACAGTCGGTATACATGCGAGCATTACCCTCATGGAAGTTTCCGGTACTGATACATGCTATATCCGGTCCTTTTTTCATCTTGATATGCGTAATCTTTGAATGCACTTTCAAGCCTTCAACACCAAATATTACATTGACTCCCGCATCCTGCATCTTCTTAGACCAGTTGATGTTTGAGGCCTCATCAAATCGTGCCAGCAGTTCGATGACTACCGTTACTTTTTTTCCGTTGCGTGCGGCAGCCATCAGTGCCTTTACTACTTTCGATTCTTTGGCAAGACGGTATAATGTGATTTTAATGCTTTGCACATGTTTGTTCACTGCAGCTTCCTGAAGTACCCTGATAAACGAGTCGAAGCTGTGGAAAGGAACATGAATGAAACGGTCTTTCTTCTGTATCTTGGTCAGGATACTGTCGTTTCCATCCAGTTCTTTTTTCAGGATAGGAGGCCATTGAGGATATTTCAGATTACTTCTTCCACAATCGGGAAACTTCATAAAATCCTTGTGATTCTGGTAACGTCCGCTGGCTATCACCGTATCCAGCTTGTCCAGATCCATCTTCTTCAAGACACGTCTGAGCATATCTTTAGGCATGCACGCATCGTAGATGACACGCAGCGGTTCTCCACGACGACGGCTTTTTACTCCTTTCGAAATCTTTTGCAGCGTACCGGTACGCAGGTCGTTGTCTATTTCCATTTCCGCATCACGCGTAAACTTGAAGGCATAAGCCTGGAAATCCGTATACTCCAGTCCCTCGAAAACCAAAGGCAGGCAGCAACGGATTACATCATCCAGATAGATCAGATAACTTTTCTCTTCATGATCCGGCAGACGGATGAATCGTCCGCAAATGTTTACCGGAAGTTCAAGAAAGGCATAGTCGGAAATCTGTTTCGTACCCTGCTGACGGCTGACTTTCACTGCCAGATAAATATTCTCGTCATTTTCAAAGTCGAAATATCTGATAGCAGAAAACCAGATGGGGATAATCGAACCGCTCAGCTTTTCCTTGTAATATGAGCGTATGAAATCCAGTTGTTCACTGGAAACTTCGGTATCCGAAATCAAGTATATATTTTCTTTTTTAAGATCTTCGGTAGTCTGTCGGATTGTTTCTTCGAAAATCTTGGTATATTCCGTATTTTGTTTGCTGATTTGCTTGATCAACTTTTTGGCATGTTCACTTTCCCGTGAAGTCGATTTATCCGTACATTCGGCAATACGGTTCTGAGTTGCCATTCGCACCCTGAAAAATTCATCCAGGTTGTTCGAATAAATTCCCAAAAATGCCATACGTTCCAGCAAAGGCACATGAGGACGTGCCGCTTCTTGTAAAATGCGGCGGTTGAAGTACATCCAGCTGATATCTCTTTCCAGATAAGGAAGTTCTTTTTTCTTCTGCGTCATAGGAAAATATATTTTTTTGTAAAGAAAATACATTCTTGTTACAAGTGTATGACAAAAGAAGAGATTTTTTACATTTTAGACAAATTCTTCCACCATGTACATATGTTCCTCAAAGTGAGTAGGAGCAAGACTCTCCAGTTCGTTTAAAATAATGCTTTCGGCAGACTGTACCCAGTAAGTGAATTTGAAGTTCGGCTGATACTCCTTGCTGAAGTCAAGCAGGCGTTTTAAATTGAATGTTTCGTCCACGATTCCTGCCCCGTTCTGCATCGCATCGTATGCATTGCATTCTTGTTCTATATGTGCCGGAACCATCAGGATAGGTTTCCTGAAATACATTGCCTCGCATATCGATTCAAATCCTGCCGTGCTGGCATATGCCTTGCATCCTGCCATTTGCCGGAGAAAGACCGTATCATCCAGCTGATAGAACGACAAGGTATCATCTATTCTCTTTACAGGCTCTTCTTCCCATCTGTCCCAGAAGAACCGGAGAGGTATGTCCGGATATTCTTTGTGCCACTGGTATACATCCTCGGCAAATCCGGAATTAACCATATAGCCATGGATATAATTATGCTGCGAGACTTCCTGATAGAATACATCCTGTCTTAGCAGAGGCGGTACGACATAAATATTTTGCTTCTTGTCCGGGTTCATCGAGTGGAAAGATAAGGCAAGGCGCCGGGATGCTCCCAGTGACGTAAGCCGGCTGAATAAATTCAGAAAGAACAGCTCTGTCTTGTTGATTGTGGGCAAGTGGAAATCTTTGTGCAGGAACAGATACTGGTGTCCGATACAGACTAGTGGTGCGGCAGGGCGATATAAGAAATAAGTAAATCCGGTCAGCAGTTCGTAGAAGTTGATTACGATATCCGCTTCACTTTTCTTGATACGTTGGTGTATGAAGCGCATGCTTTCAATATATTCGGGCAGCTTAAGCAGATTTCGTATCAGGCTGTATGGAATATTGGCCCGTGTATTAGCCCGTGTAGGCAGGAAGTTAGGACTTGAAAACTGTTTGATCGGAGCCTGAATGCTACGTGTGAAAAATCCCGGGAGCCGTTTCGACAAGCTTTTTCCCACCAGTACTTCGGTCACATGATATCCGTTGTTTGTCAGAAGCCTTTCCATGGCAATAGCCTGCGTAAGATGACCTCTTCCCTCTCCCTGAACAATAAATATTACTTTCATGATGCAGCAGGTATAAGTGTAAGAACCATATTCTCGTTGTTTGTATTTTCTTTATCCATGTCAGCGGAATAATACAGAATATCCCAGTTGCCCTCTTCATCCTCAGTGAGCGCCGACATCGTTTCAACCCAGTCGCCGGAGTTCAGATAATGCACATCACCTATCATTTTATTCTCCGGATGATGAATATGTCCGCATATCACCCCTTCGCACTGACGGTTACGGGCAAATTCAGCCAATACCTTTTCGAAGTCCGATATATACGAAACAGCCGATTTCACCTTCTGCTTTATCTCCTGCGACAATGAATAGTAAGGTTTTCCCTGTTTGATTCGCCAGCGGTTATACTGGCTGTTCAGCCAGAGCAGCAGTGTATAGCCGATATCCCCCAGTTTGGCAAGCCATTTCATCTGTGTAGTTACCTTATCGAATACATCTCCGTGGGTGATGAAGTAATGTCTTCCATTACTTTCCAGCATATATTCTTTTACAATACTCAGGTTGGCGAATTTCAGCGGAGCCAGGCTGTCGATAAAATCATCATGATTCCCTCTTATATAGATTACTTCTGTTCCGTAGTTTTCCATCATCTTCATGATTATTTTGAAGAACCTTGTATGTTGAGGCTTCCACTTTCCGGCACCGAATTTTTGCAGGCTCCATCCGTCTATGATGTCACCGTTCAGAATCAGCCGTTCACAGTTAGCCTGACTGAGGAAATTACATACCTGTTCTACTTTCGAGTGAGACGTTCCTAAATGAATATCAGAAAGAACAATCGTACGATAATTGCGTCGTGATTCCATGCTAAACTTATTTAATGTCCGTATTGATAAAGATTATATCCTAGATAAAACAGATACAATGAAGAGATGCAGACCATAATCAGGCAAACAGCATATGCTTTCAGCCGGTCGTTCGATAATAGATTTTTCATAGTTGTAATTTTATGCCCAAGCTTCTTGATACAGTTCATTTATTTCTTCCAGAAACTCCGACTCCATTGTTTCCAGATTTTCCAGGGCTTCTTCTTCGCTTTCCCCGTAAGCGCAACACTGTTCGTGCATGAGTGAATAGGCGTAATAACTCCCTTCCGGTGTACACGAAACTGCGTATTTTCCTGAGATAATATTCATAGTAGACTTCTTTTAAAAAACTACCTAAAAGTACTGGTATGCTGTTACGTAGAGATGTATAAGAAGTTACTTTTCTATTAAGAACGGAAACAAAAAAATCCCTCACCCGTAAGGGCAAGGGATTCAGAATATACATATAAGGTTATAAGCCTTTTTTATTTCGCTATCAGCAAATAATAGTTCTTCTTACCACGCTGAACCAGCAAGTATTTTTCATCAAGCAGGTCAGCAGTTGTAATTTCCTGGTCGAATGCAGTCAGTTTCTCCTTATTAAGTGAAACACCACCACCCTGAACCAGCTTACGCATTTCACCTTTCGATGCGAATACAGCCGCTTTTTCAGTAAACAAGTCTACAGCCTTGATACCCGCTTCAATATCCGTCTTCGATACCTCAAACTGCGGTACACCTTCGAATACAGACAACAGCGTATCTTCGTCCAGCTTCTTCAGAGCTTCCGAAGTAGCGTTACCGAACAAAATACCCGATGCTTCCACAGCAGCTTCGTAGTCAGCTTCAGAGTGAACCATGATAGTAACTTCTTTTGCCAGACGTTTCTGCAATACACGCAAGTGAGGAGCCGGTTCGTGTTCAGCGATCAGTGCGTCTATTTCTTCCTTAGGCAGTGAAGTAAATATCTTGATATAGCGTTTTGCATCTTCATCACTCACATTCAGCCAGAACTGATAGAACTTATAAGGCGAAGTATATCGAGGATCGAGCCATATATTTCCTGATTCTGTTTTTCCAAACTTACCTCCGTCAGCCTTTGTAATCAGCGGACAAGTCAGGGCAAACACCTCTCCTCCGTTTGTACGGCGGATCAGTTCAGCTCCGGTTGTAATGTTACCCCATTGGTCGGAACCACCCAGCTGAAGCTTGCAGTTTTTGGTTTCATACAGATGCAGGAAGTCGTACCCTTGTAACAGCTGATAAGTAAATTCAGTGAATGAAAGACCGTCGCGAGCTTCTCCGTTCAGACGTTTCTGAACAGAATCCTTTGCCATCATGTAGTTTACGGTGATATGCTTTCCTACCGTACGGGCAAAGTCAAGGAAAGAGAAGTCTTTCATCCAGTCGTAGTTGTTTACCAGTTCTGCACGGTTCGGGGCATCCGACTCAAAGTCGAGGAACTTGCCCAACTGCTTTTTGATACATTCCTGATTATGGCGCAATGTTTCTTCGTCCAGCAGGTTACGTTCTTGTGACTTACCCGACGGGTCGCCGATCATACCTGTTGCACCTCCTACCAGGGCAAGCGGTTTGTGTCCGCAGCGCTGGAAATGTCTCAACATCATCACACCACACAAGTGTCCGATATGCAATGAATCAGCTGTCGGGTCAATACCCAGGTAAGCTGTAACCATTTCCTTTTCCAGCAATTCTTCTGTGCCCGGCATCATGGTGTGCACCATTCCGCGCCATCTTAATTCTTCTACAAAATTCATCGAATGAAATTCTTAGTTTAACATAATAATTTGATTGATAGGCAAAAGTACGACTCTTTCTCTGAATAACCAATTTTATTGATTAAAAAAGAGAAGGCCGGTTGTTTCTTGTATCTCCGATACGAGCTGTTCCACCCCGATATTCCGCTGACGGGCAGCCAGCCAGTACAGTTCCTCTATCGGGCAGATACTCTCGTCCGTTTCCAGCAGCAACCTGTCGGCTGGCACGGCCTGCAAAGCCTCAACCTGATATTTTTCGCCGAACGACAGATAAAAACCCTGCCGGACAAGACTTTCTGCCAGTTCCTTTTTCCCCCGGAAGCCATGAATGATCCAGGCATTTTCAGGCTTTATCCTTTTTTTCAGTGCGATAAGCTCTTCACTGCTTTTTACAGCATGTATCAGTAACGGAAGCCGGTGCCGGCTTGCCAGCAAAGCAATAGCCTGAAATGCCTCCACCTGCAGATCGAACGGCGTATCACACCGCTTGTCCAGTCCGGCTTCACCCAGTGCGATCACCCGCCGGTCGTTCAGCATAGACACCACCCATTCCAGCTGACGGGGATAATCCTCACGCGTAAGATACCAGGGATGAATACCCGCCGAGATAAATCTCGCCCCTTCAGGCAAAGGCACATCACGCATGCAACAGCTCAACAGGGCGGCCGAAGCATCAGCGGGCAAACGATGAGTATGAATATCTAGTAACATTCAGTAAAAGACAGTAAGCTCAGGGAACAGGGTCATATCCCGATCCACCCCACGGATGACAACGCAACAATCGCCGTATCGTGAGATACAGCCCCTTAAAAGGTCCGTGCTTTTTCAGAGCCTCTACAGCATATTGCGAACACGTCGGAGTAAAACGGCATGAAGGAGGAGTAAAGGGAGAGATACAGTTCCGATAAAAATAAATAGGAAGCAACAGCAAGTATGTCAGCAACTTTCTCATAGCATACGCTCCGCAGTAATCTGAAGTAATTTCTTGACCTTCTCTTCTATTTCGTCAGAAGCATGCAGTTCATTGTCCAGCCAGATAAAAGCAATGGCAGCTTTTTTCCCGGCAGCCTTCAGCGGATCGATAAGCAGATACTTGTGTTTACGGTACGCTTCACGTATCTGGCGCTTTACACGGTTTCTCTTTACCGCACGTTTAAAACGCTTCTTGGGTACACTTATCAGTACAGAAACAGCCGGAAGCTCCTCACCTTCTACCGGCATGTATACGATGCGCAGAGGAAAAGCCGGAAGCGACTTGCTCCCGCCTGCAAACAGCTTTTCTATCAGGATAACACTGCTCAGACGTTCTGTTTTCGGAAAGGTATGCTTTTCTTGTTCTGCCATAATAAAATAATTTAGGCACGGATTACTGTTTCATACGTGAAATCCGTATATTTCTGTAGTCCGTGCCCGAATCTAAAATTGTTTTTATGCGTTATGCTTACGGATAAACATATCCAGTGCAGCTGTCATCGACGGAGCTGCTGCCGTAGGAGCTTCCAGATCCAGGCGAAGTCCTGCATCCTTTACAGCCTGAGCTGTAGTAGGTCCGAAGCTTCCGATGGCAATATCTTTCTGTTCGAAATCGGGGAAGTTCTTCATCAGCGACTGTATACCTGCCGGGCTGAAGAAAATCAGCATGTCGTAATCGAACTTTTCTTCCGGAGTGAAATCATAACTTACAGTACGATACATGATTGCTTCAGTGTGCTGTATCTTATTCTTGTCGAGCAAATTCTTCACTTCGTCGTTATGTACGTCCGACATCGGAATAAAATACTTCTCCGTGTTATGTTTGACTATCAGCGGAAGCAGATCAGCAAACTTACCTGTTGCACCGAAGAATACCTTACGTTTACGGTATTGAACATATTTCTGAATGTACAGAGCGATTGTTTCCGACGTACAGAAATACTTCATGGTTTCCGGTATCGTGATTCGCATCTCAGAACAAAGACTAAAGAAGTGGTCAATTGCATGGCGCGAAGTAAATACAACGGCGGTATGATCCAATATAGAAACTTTCTGTTGTCTAAATTCCTTTGCCGACAAACTCTCAACTTTTATAAACGGGCGAAAATCTATTTTCACACCGTACTTCTCAGCAATGTCGAAATAAGGCGACTTCTCTGATGTGGGTTTAGGCTGAGAAACTAGAACTTTTTTAATCTTCAATGTCTTAAATTTTTAAAACCAAAATATTGTTTATATAGGTGATCCCTTTCCAAAACAGTATTAAGGGAATGATTTCGAGTGCACAAAAGTACAGAATAAAATGCAGAAAACCATAAACATGTTTGAAAAAGTTCCTGATAGACTTATAAAATAACAATATTTTAGCAAAAAGCAGGAGAAAAACGATTAAAACTTTACTTGTCTGGATACCTAAATTGAAATAAATAATAAGCAACATGACCGGAAAAAGTAAAAAACTAATTCCGCTCACCAGGTCAAAATAGGTCTGAATCCAGTAATTATTTCTTTCTTTGTCAAAAAAAATCCAATTGACAAACTGATAAGCCACCCATTTGAAGCTGATGTAAAATAAGGACATTCCGATATAGATTCCCAGCATCAGTCCGTTCGAAACCGAGCGTATCAGCATGAAATCCGTTTCGGATATGTACTCATAAATATATAGTCCGGACAATACACAACTGATAATTGTCAGCGTAAAGACATACCGGTTGCTCGAGGTAGTAGCATCATCGAACAGGCTGAACCGCTCTTTATACTGGAAGAGCGCCTTTATCCGTTGCAGCACATATTTCTTTCCGTTTTTCAGCGAATAAGAAAACAGGACGAAACAAATCAGGATAATACCGGTAACGAAAGCATCCGATCGCAACTGGTAAGGCAACGGCTGTCCCTGCATACCGGCTTTCGGATTTGCCTGTACGCTTGCTGTCAGAGCCTGGTCGAGCCTTTGCTGCTGCTCGTCCATCTTCTCGGCAATATATTTTACACCTATACGGCAGACGGTACTCATATAGCCGCAAATTTACGAATTTCTTTGCTCCACACAGGTGTATTATACAATAAATTTACAGCTTCTTCGGGTGTCTCCGCCACATGCCAGATAGCCCCATGCTCACGGCGCATGAAATTCTGTTCGATAGCCTGGTTCAGCATCTCCAGCAGCGGATCATAAAAATGGTTGATATTTAAAATAACGACAGGCTTCAGATACAGCCCCAGCTGCTTCCAGGTAATGATTTCCAGCAACTCCTCCAGCGTTCCGCATCCTCCGGGCAGTGCAATCACCCCGTCGGACATATCCGCCATGATCTGCTTGCGTTCGTGCATGGTTTCCGTTTCAATCAGTTGCGTAAGCCCCTTGTGATGCCAGCCCTGTTCCACCATGAAATGCGGAATCACCCCGGTAACCGTTCCGCCCGCCTGTAGCGTAGCATCACTGATGGCACACATCAGCCCCAGACATCCTGCACCGTTTATCAGATTAATCTTCCGTTCAGCAAGTATTTTCCCCAGCTTTTCGGCAGCATCGAAATAAGCCTGGTCAATTTTAGTGCTCGAAGCACTATATACACATACATTTTTAATATCGTTCATCAGTCAGCGTTGAAGTATATCAAGACAAAAAATGAGGAATACTCCCTTCGGAATATCCCTCATTCTCTTTATTCATTTACATAACAGTCAGTTATTTAATTCCGAAAGCAGCTTTCACCTTGTCTACATAGTCCAGCTTTTCCCAAGTGAAGAGTTCTACCTCTACATCCTTGTTGCCTTCGTATGCCGATTCAAAATGCTTGGTAATCACCTTCGGTTCACGTCCCATGTGTCCGTAAGCAGCAGTTTCACTGTAAATCGGGTTACGCAGTTTCAGACGTTCTTCGATGGCACGCGGACGCATATCAAAGATTTCATCCACCTTCTTGGCAATTTCACCGTCGCTCATAGCCACCTTGCTGCGTCCATACGTATTCACGTAAATATTAATCGGACGCGCTACACCGATTGCATACGAAACCTGAACCAGAATTTCGTCGGCAACACCCGCAGCTACCAGATTCTTGGCGATATGACGTGCTGCATAAGCCGCACTACGGTCTACCTTACTAGGATCCTTTCCAGAGAATGCACCACCACCGTGAGCACCAGCACCACCGTAAGTATCCACGATAATCTTACGTCCGGTCAGTCCTGTATCCCCGTGCGGACCACCGATAACGAACTTACCGGTCGGGTTCACATGATACTTAATCTGGTCGTTGAACAACTTCAGCACTTCCGGATTATGAATTTCAGAAATAACACGCGGCATCAAGATTTCGATGACATCCTGACGTATCTTTGCCAGCATCTCTTCATCCGCCTTCAGCTGAGCCTCCTTCGAGTCGTCAGCAGGCTGGATAAACTCATCATGCTGTGTAGAAACCACAATGGTATCGATACGAACCGGACGGCGGTCGTCATCATATTCTATAGTCACCTGGCTCTTAGAGTCCGGACGCAAGTAAGTCATCACCTTACCTTCACGGCGGATTTCAGCCAGTACCATCAGCAGCTTATGTGCCAGGTCGAGCGACAGCGGCATATAGTTTTCAGTTTCATTGGTAGCGTAGCCGAACATCATACCCTGGTCGCCGGCACCCTGATTCATCGGGTCCTCACGTTCCACTCCACGGTTAATGTCAGGGCTCTGTTCGTGAATAGCCGAGAATACGCCACACGAGTTACCTTCGAACATATACTCACTCTTGGTATAACCAATCTTGTTGATTACCTCACGAGCTACACGCTGAAGATCGATATACGCTTTGGTTTTCACTTCTCCTGCCAGTACCACCTGTCCGGTAGTCACCAACGTTTCGCAAGCTACTTTTGAACTGGGGTCATAAGCCAACAGTTTGTCAAGCACAGCGTCGGAAATCTGATCCGCCACTTTATCGGGGTGTCCTTCCGACACCGATTCGGATGTGAATAAATATCCCATGTCTTTAAAATTAAAAAAGGATTAATTAAAAGTTTATCCGTGTACGGACAAGAGTAGATAGTTGTATCAGGGAAGAGTGTTATACTATGTGTTTTAGCAATTTTTTTCCGTGGTTGCAAGCTACTCAAATCTTTCCACTTTTATTTTCGGCTGCAAAAATACAGATATAAATTGGAATAATTACAAAGTTATCCCTCTTTTAACATAGCTTTATATAAATTGGGCAAGCCTTTTTCTCATTTCTTCCATCGTCAGTCCCGAAACAGGGTGTACCACCTCACCGGCAATTTCCGCCAGCGGGTCCATGACGAAACTCCGTTCCCCCATCAGCGGATGCGGCAGTGTCAGTTCCGGAGTCTGCATCACCGTATCATCGTACATCAGCAAGTCGATGTCTATCGGCCGGTCACTATACACCCCCTCCACCGACTTGGCCGTTCTGCCCATTTCCTTCTCGATAGCCTGCGTCAGATGCAGTACTTCCAGCGGATCGAGCAGCGTTTCCGAGCATGCCGCCGCATTCAGAAAATCATTATCCGACACAAATCCCCAGGGAGCAGTCCGATAAAAAGAAGATAGGGAAGTCACCTTCCCTATCCTGTCATTTATCAATCGGACGGCAATACGTAAGTTTGCTTCTTTATCGCCCATGTTTGTACCCAGGCCCAAGTAAACTTTTGCCATGGTATCCGTTTATTTATCCAGTATCAGCATTGCATCCCCGTAAGTACCGAAGCGGTAATCCTCTTTCAGCGCAATGTTATAAGCATCCATCACCAGCTCATATCCGCCATAAGAGCAAACCAGCATCAGCATTGTAGACAGCGGCATATGGAAGTTGCTGACCATCGCATTAGCCAGTGAGAAATCGTACGGAGGGAAAATAAACTTGTTTGTCCAACCTTCGAATTCTTTCAGGTGTCCGTCGGTACCCACAGCAGTTTCTATGGCACGCATAACGTCAGTACCTACCGCGCACACCTTATTGCCACGATCCTTTGCCTCGTTTACGATGCGGCAAGCCTCAGCCTCCACAAACATCTGTTCCGAGTCCATCTTATGCTTGGTAAGATCCTCTACATCGATATCACGGAAACCACCCAGTCCGCAGTGCATGGTAATGAAAGAGAAATCGATACCCTTTATTTCCATACGCTTCATCAGCTCACGGCTGAAGTGCAATCCCGCAGCCGGTACCGTTACAGCCCCTTCATTCTTCGCGAAGATTGTCTGGAAGCGTTCCTCATCCTCCGGTTCAGCCGGACGGTGGATAAACGGTGGCAATGGCGGTTCACCAAGCGCATAAAGCGCCTTCTTGAACTCATCGTGCGGTCCGTCGTACAGGAAACGGAGTGTACGTCCGCGTGAAGTCGTATTATCGATTACTTCCGCCACCATCGAGTCATCATCTCCGAAATAAAGCTTGTTTCCGATACGTATCTTACGAGCCGGGTCCACCAGCACATCCCACAGGCGCAGTTCCTCATTCAGCTCACGCAACAAGAACACCTCGATACGTGCTCCGGTCTTTTCTTTATTACCATATAAACGTGCAGGAAATACCTTTGTATCATTAAAGATAAATACGTCCTTGTCATCAAAATAATTCAAGATATCCTTGAATACCACATGTTCAATCTCTCCGGTAGCCTTATGAACCACCATCAGTCGCGACTCATCTCTGTACTTCGCCGGATGCAGTGCGATCTTATCTTCCGGCAACTTAAATTTGAATTGTGACAGTTTCATCTTATTATCCTTTCCTTAATCGTTTGTAATTTCTATATCCTGTTGGTCGAGCCATGCCTCAAAGTCATCCACCTGCATGCAGTCCTCCAGTCTGACATCCCCTACCCGTGTCCGTATCAGTCCGGTAAGGTGCGCTCCGCTGTTCAGCGCTTCACCGATGTCGCGTGCCAGCGCCCGGATATACGTTCCCTTGCTGCATACCACACGAATCTTGATTTCCGGCAGGTTACATTCCAGCAACTCAATTTCATCAATCACCAGCGTCTTCGGTTTCAGTTCCACCTCATCCCCCTTGCGGGCAAGGTCGTATGCACGTTTGCCGTCCACCTTACAAGCCGAAAAAGCCGGCGGAATCTGCTCTATCGTTCCCACGAAGTTCTTCAGCGTATCCTCCACCAGCTGGCGTGTGATATGCTCCGTCGGATACGTAGCATCAATCTCCTTTTCCAGGTCGTACGAGGGAGTTGTAGCCCCCAGTTGCAGCGTAGCGATATACTCCTTGGTGTGATACTGGAACTCCTCGATACGCTTGGTAGCCTTTCCGGTACAGATAATCATGACCCCCGTAGCCAGCGGATCAAGCGTTCCGGCGTGTCCTACCTTTATTTTCTTCACTCCCAGCTTGCGGCTGATATGATACCTCACTTTATTTACAAGCGCGAACGATGTCCATCGCAGCGGCTTGTCAAAATATAACACTTCTCCTTCTTTAAAGTTCATCCGTTTGTGTTTATGACAGCAAGCTTGTAACAATCGTGATGATACCCACGATGGCACAATACACGCCAAACCAGATCAGCTTGCCCTTCTTTACAATATTAATCATCCACTTACATGCGATACATCCCGAAACGAAAGCAGCCAGGAAGCCTACTACCAGCGATGCCGTACTGATGCCCGCACTTACCGCAGAAGCATCCTTTATAATCTTCATTCCATCCAGCAAAGCCTCACCCAGAATCGGCGGTATTACCATCAGGAAAGAAAACTGAGCCAGCGTTTCCTTCTTGTTACCCAGTATCAGACCGGTAGCGATCGTACTTCCCGAGCGCGACAGTCCCGGCATTACCGCACAAGCCTGCGCCAGTCCGATAATAAACGCATCCCTCATGCTGATACGTTCCTTCTGTCTCGGTTTCGCATAATAAGAGAAAGTCAGCAGTACAGCCGTCAGCAGGAGCATACATCCCACAATCAGCAGTCCCGAGCCGAAAATCTCCTCCACATAATCCTTAAAGAACACCCCCACAATGCCGATCGGAACCATTGAAATTATTATATTCAATACATATTTTGTTTCCTCGTTTAGCTGCCATTTAAACAGCCCGCGGAATATCCAGTCTATTTCCTTCCACAAGATAACCAGCGTACTCAGTACTGTTGCCACATGTACCACGATGGTAAAAGTCAGATTCTCCTCCCCCTCTATGCCAAACAGAGCCGATCCAATAGCAAGATGTCCGCTGCTGCTCACAGGCAGATATTCTGTCAGTCCCTGCAGAATACCTAAAATTAAAGCTTCTATCCAGTTCATTCTCTTGAATTATTGTTGTTATTTTGAATACTTTTCGGTTTGCGCAGTATACCGTAAATCATGAAAATAAATCCCAGGAAGCAAACCAGCGGTGCTACCTTGATACGACGTACACTGAAAATATCAGGCTCGAAAGTTATTTCCGTAGAGCCCGGTCCCGTCATCAGCAGGAAACCGATGATAATCACCACCATACCCGCAGCCAGCAGGATGAAGTTCGTTTTATCAAAGGCAAAGTTCTTTTTGTCCATATTGAAAAGAAAAATTGATTGGTTAGTTTCACCTATTATATATAATACAATTCACTCACTTTCATGCGGAGATACTTGTTGATGGAAATAAGTGCGCAGAGCGAAGTAATCAGCACCCCGAAAACAAAAACCGCTCCCATCACTACAACCATCACTCCCGGTGTAACCACCGCCAGCAAGTCCGGTTCATAATGCACCAGCATATACGCCAGTCCTATCAGTACCGCATCCGCCATCGTAGCAGCCAGTATCCCTATCCACATGTTGCGCAGCAAAAACGGTCGCCGGATAAACGACCAGCTGGCCCCCACCAGCTTCATGGTATGAATAAGAAAACGTTTCGAATATACCGCCAGCCGGATGGTATTGTTGATAAGCGCAAACGAAATCAGCGTAAGCAGCGCCGCCAGTCCGAGCAAAACAATACTGATTTTCCGGATATTACTGTTTACCGCATCCAGCAGATCCTGCGGGTAATTGATCTCTATCACCTGCTTGTTCTTCGACTGAATCTCATCCTTTATCCACGCAACGCTGTCAGAATTTGCGTAATCCGCATTCAGCTTCACCTCGATGGAAGCCGTAAACGGATTATGTCCCAGAAACTCCGCCGGATCCGTTCCCATCGCCTCCGTCTGCTCCTTCAGCGCCTGCGCCTTCGATATATACGTCGTCTGCTTTACGTATACCTCCTTGTTCAGCTGTTTCTGAAAGCGGAGAATATCCGTCTCCTTCATATCGTCACTGATCAGAATCGAGAAAGCGATATTCTCACGGACATATACAGAAAGATTGTTGGCAGCCATTACGAAAAAAACGACTATCCCCAACAACAGCAGGACAAGCATCGTGCTGATGCTCGACGTCACGAACTGCATATCAAAGAAAGATCCCGGTTTTCTGCTCATACCCTTACTTTTTTCTGAATACGTAAATCATGGAACTGCTCTGTTCCTTTTTCACCAGCGAAGCAAACCACGCCTCCGTTCCCTTAATCATACCTTTCAGGAAAGGCATACGGCCTCCCTGGTACTTTTCCGAAAGCATGGAAACATAAAACGCGTCAAACGGCATCGGATGCCGTTCGGTCAGAATAAAATCATATTTCGCTCCGAACTGCTGCATGACAGAAGGCGTAAAATGCCACAGATGCCGCGGTACATCATACGCCGCCCACATCTCCCTGTAATGCTGTGCATCGAACGAAACCGGATTAGGTACAGCTACTACCAGCACACCACGCTCCTTCAGCATGTCGGCAAGCCGTTTCCAGGTACCGTTTATATCCTGCAAATGCTCCATGACATGCCACAGCGTAATCACATCGAAGCTCCCTTTGCTGTAAGTCGCCAGCGCTTCCGGAGCCTCCACCATCAGCTCGAAATGCTCCTTGGCAAACGCCCGTGCCTGCGGGCTCTTCTCGATGGCAGAAACCTTCCATCCCCGTTTCTGCATGAAATGGCTGAAATACCCTGTACCCGTACCGATATCCAGCAAGCTGCCGTTTCGGGTACCGCAGATCCGCTCTATCAGCGAAGCCTTGCGTCCCAGCATAAATCCCCGTACATAGTGATACAGACGGTTGGCAAGTCCCTTACGCGTATCCGTGTGCGAGATATAATCCGGCGATTCATAATACCTGCCTATCTCACTTTCGTCGGGCACATGCTGCGTAAACAAAAAACCACACGCCTTACAGCGGTAAATCGTAAATTTTTCACCGGTGGCATAATGGTCCGTACAAGTCATGACTTCCTCAAAATGCGTTTTCCCGCAGAGAGGACATGTATCTATATTGAGTATATTCACTTTATTCCCTAATTTGCTGCAAAATAACAAATAAATCGGGTATGGAGGGTGTTTTGTTAAGGTTCTTTAAGGGTATAATTCGCGTGAAAGAAAAATTGTAGGGAAATTTATAATCAAAATACTACAAATTAAGCGATGCAGGTTATCTGGGAAACTTCTGTCCGGATAACCTGCATTCGTTTATGATAGGATTAAAGCTTATTCAACAAAAGAAATGCTTTTCCATTTATGGTCTTTCCATTCTTCTTCTTGCCAAAACTCATCCCATGTTTCTCCTTTTTTATTGATATTCAGGGTAAGGTCGACATTTTTTGTGATGGTATCGGCTGGTCCGAATGTTGTATTTTGTACTGAAATGCTTCCTTCGGCGGTCAGCTTGATTGTATTTAAGGCTGTACATTCTGTAAATACATCATCACCTAGAGCGGTTGCCTGAGGCAGGTTGACGCTGGTCAGTGCGGTACAGTTATAGAAGGCTTTGATTCCGACAGTTGTTGCCTGCGGAAGCTCTATTTCTTTCAGTGACTTACAGTTGCTGAATGCATCATCTCCGATGGTAGTTGCTTTAGGCAAGTATACTTTTTCCAGCTGTGAACAGTCGCCAAATGTATTTATTCCTGTACGGGAACCACCTTGTGAAACCAGTGTCGCGTTTCCGATTGTCGTTGCTTCCGGCAAGTTGACTTCTGTCAGTTTGGAACAAAGCCAGAATACACTACCCTCAAGGGTTTGCAATTTGGGGAAGTCTGCAACTTGCAGGGCTGTTGACATAAAGGCATTGGTACCAAGGTAGGTAACTTCAGGCATACTTACTTCTGCCAGTTTGGTGCAGCTTTGGAAAGCGAAACTGTTTACTCTGACTACGCCCGGAGCGGTGATTTTGGTCAGGTTGGTGCATTTATAGAAAGCATAATCTTGCAGTTGCTGTATTTCCTGAGGCAGGATGACTTCCTGTAATCCGGAGAAATCGGAACTGCCTGTATGTCTGAAGCTTTCTGCCGGCAGCTCAGGAAGGCCATCTGCATCCCGGTCTTGCCATCCGGTTACTCCCGATAAGTCGAGTAATTCGATTTGGATGCCGCTGAAAGGATTTTCATCATATAGTCCCAGTGCTTCGGAATCTCCTGTGAGTATAAAACGGGTTACACCTGCCTGAGCCGCTTCACTGATGGCTTGTGATACTTGTGCAGCGCTGGCTCCGTCGAGATGGAATGTAGCTTGGTTACCCTCGATATCTACAATAGAGATACTGACTGTGATTGTACAAGTAGCTGTTTTTTCTCCGGCTGTAGCTGTGATGGTAGCTGTCCCCTCGCCTATGGCTGTTACAATTCCTTCGGGTGATACTGTGGCTACTGCTTCGTCGGAAGATGTCCATGTGGCCTCTCCTGCCCCTTCTGGAAGGACTGTAGCGGTGAGCTGTATGGTTTCTCCCTTGCTGGTTAAGGTTGCTGTAGCAGGCGATATTTCTACCGACTGTACTTCTTGGGTAACAGTCACCTCACATGTTCCGCTTTTTCCGCTTACTGTGGCTGTAACGGTGGCCGTTCCTTTGCTTATACCGGTTACAGTTCCATCGGATGATACCGTAGCTATTGCTTCATCGGATGAAGTCCATGTAATATCTCCTGCCGTAGCATTTTCCGGTGATATTTTGGCTGTCAGCTGCTTTGTTTCTCCACATTCCAGACTGATGCTTTCGGGTGAAACGCTTACGCCTGTTATTGTTACAGGTTCGTCTACCGGTTCATTGTCATCGCTTGAGCAAGCTGGTAATATACACGTCAGCAAGCACAATAAATATAAGAATCTTACTTTCATGATATGGATTGTTTGAGGTTCGTTTATCTTACAAAGAAACGGTATTCCGGGAGAATTCTTTGTCACTGAAAACAGTGATTTTTTGTTTGTGGCGTAAAATAAAAAAGCTTCCGGAGGTCAAATGAATGACTTTCCGGAAGCTTTCCTGTTGATTTATTTATCCTGAGGATAATTATTTTTTGTAGTTTTTCAATCCTGTCTGGAGGAAGTCTACATATTTAGCAATGTCTTCGTCGTAAGAATATGACTTGTTCAGAGGCATACCTTCGTTGTCGAGCAATACATAGAATGGCTGTGCATTGGCTCCGAACTTAGAACGTTGCAGGTAGCTCCACTTGTCACCTATTGTACGAAGAGTACGTTCTGTTCCGTTTTCTGTAACCTTTATCGGTTCTGGAAGCTTGGTCTTTTCGTCTACATACAGCGTGATAAGTACGTAGTCGTCGTTCAGCATCTGACTTACTTTCGGATCAGTCCATACAGCAAGTTCCATCTTACGGCAGTTTACGCAACCATATCCGGTGAAGTCTATCATGACCGGTTTGTTGTTCTGGCGAGCGTATTCCATACCGGCATCGAAGTCGGTAAACTTGGCGTGTACTTCATTCTTGTATAAGTTGAAATCCTGAGTCTGCATAGGAGGTGCAAATGCGCTGACAGCTTTCAGAGGAGCTCCCCAAAGTCCCGGAATCATATATACGGCAAATGCCAGTGAGATGAGTGCCAGGAAGAAACGTCCTACTCCTACCTTATTGTTGTCGTCGTCGTGAGGGAATTTGATCTTACCCAGCAGGTACATACCCAGCAGAGCAAAGATAACGATCCAAAGTGCAAGGAATGTTTCACGGTCGAGCAGTCTCCAGCCGTAAGCAAGGTCGGCTACCGACAGGAATTTCAAGGCAAATGCCAGTTCCAGGAATCCCAGTACCACCTTGATAACGTTCATCCAACCTCCGGATTTCGGCATTGATTTCAGCCATGACGGGAACATAGCGAACAGTGTGAAAGGTAAAGCCAGTGCAATGGCAAATCCTAACATACCGATAGCCGGCGCTACAACACTACCGGTAGTAGAAACTTCTACCAGCAGGAAGCCGATGATAGGACCTGTACAAGAGAATGATACCAATGACAAAGTGAATGCCATCAGGAAGATACTCAGCAGACCGGTTGTTGCTTCAGCCTTGCTGTCGACAGCGTTGCTCCACTTAGATGGCAGAGTGATCTCGAATGCTCCAAAGAAAGAAGCCGCAAAGATAACCAGCATCAGGAAGAACAGGATATTGAAGATGGCATTGGTAGACAATGCATTCAGTGCACTAGCTCCGAATATCAGTGTAATAGCTAGTCCCAGCGCTACATAGATCACAACGATAGATGCACCATAGGTCCATGCGTCACGAATACCTTTCTTTTTGTCCTTAGTGCGTTTCAGGAAGAAGCTGACAGTCATCGGAATAATTGGCCATACACAAGGTGTGAACAGGGCTAGAATACCTCCGACCAGACCGGTGAAGAAGATGTAAATCCAGGAATGTGATTCCTGTTCTTCAGTGCTTCCGTAATTGGATAGCTCTTTGATAACCGGTTTCCAGTAATCGGTAGCTTCCTGCAATGTCTGAGGGGCAGTTGTTACGGCTGCTGTAGAATCTACTGTTTCTGTTGATTCGGCAGGTGCAGCTGCTTCTTCTGTTTTAGCTGGTGCAGCTGTTGCCGAAGCAGCTGCGGCTACAGTACCTTTATAAGAAAAATCAACGCTGGTAGGTGGCAGACAGTTCTGGTCGTTGCATGCACCAAATTCCAGGTATCCGGTAATCAGATAGTCACCTCCAGTGAGCTTAACTTTCTGTGAGAACTTAGCTGTACCTTCGAAGAATTTTACTTCCATTTCGAAGATAGGGTCCATCTGTTTGATTTCTTTCCCTATCGGAGTAAGTTTTCCTACCAGCTCTGCTCCTTCTATCTTGTCGATGTTGAAAGTGGCAGAAGTAGGACCTCCTTCTTGCAGGTCGGTAGAATAAACATGCCAGCCCTGGTCCATCGTACCAGTAAAAATAATTTCAGCCTCATTGGCCGAAAGGTTTTTCCATTCGGTCTTGAATCGTACCGGATCTTGCATCTGGGCGAACATGGGCAGACAGATTAACGCCATGAGCAGCCAACTGAGCGTGATTCTTCTTTTCATTGTTTCTTTTCGGATTTTGAATTATAAATAAGAAATTTGTTTTTATTGTCTGGGGTTATTCGGTTACTTCGATACCTTTCAGGGTAGCAGAGCTGGATTCGGTGATACGCACACGTACAAGATCACCGATACGGTGTGTGCCACGGTCGAATACGACTACCTTGTTCTGCTCGGTACGTCCGAATAATTGTTCTTTGGAGCGTTTTGATACGCCTTCTACCAGTACCTCGAATGTCTTTCCTACATCGCGGGCATTGCTTTCGGCAGATAACTGGTTCTGCAATTCAATCATTTCGTTTAACCGGCGTATTTTAACTTCTTCGGGAACATCATCAGGCAGATGTTTCGAAGCATATGTTCCCGGTCGTTCGGAATATTTGAACATGAAAGCTGAGTCGTATGCACATTCACGCATCAGCGAAAGACTCATCTGGTGATCTTCTTCTGTCTCGGAGTGGAATCCGGAGAAGATATCAGTACTCAATCCACAGTCGGGAATGATGCGACGGATGGCCTCTACCCTTTCCAGGTACCATTCGCGCGTATATTTGCGGTTCATCAGTTTCAGAATACGCGAACTTCCGCTCTGTACCGGCAGGTGGATATGCTTGCATACGTTAGGTACTTCAGCAATGACATGCAGTGTTTCATCACTCATGTCTTTGGGGTGTGAAGTAGTAAAGCGTACACGCATTTCGGGTACAGCTTCGGCAACGATACGTAACAGCATCGGGAATGTTACGACCTCTCCTTCCCGCTCGAAGCGATAAGAATTGACGTTCTGGCCTAACAGCGTTACTTCCTTATACCCTTTCTGCTGTAAATCGTGCACTTCGTTCAGAATGCTTTCCACATCACGGCTTCTTTCGCGTCCGCGAGTGTAAGGCACAATGCAATAGTGACAGAAATTGTTGCAGCCGCGCATGATAGATACGAATCCGGAAATGTGATTTCCACAGATGCGTGACGGAATGACATCGCGATAAGTTTCAGTTGTAGAAAGCTCTACATTGATGGCCTTCTCTCCTGCCTCAACTGCGCCGATCAAATCGGGCAATGTGAGATAAGCATCCGGTCCTGCTACCAGGTCGACGTGGTGATTTTCTATCAGATCGTTTTTTCACACGTTCTGCCATACATCCCAATACTCCGACAATCAGGTGCTTGCGCTTCTTTCTCAGAGAATGGAAGAACTCCAGCCGGTTCAGGATTTTCTGCTCGGCATTGTCACGGATAGAACAAGTGTTCATAAATACGGCATCAGCTTCATCGAGGCTTTCGCACGGACTGTATCCTGCCATTTGCATGATAGATGCGATGACTTCGCTATCCGCAACATTCATCTGACAGCCGTAGGTTTCGATAAACAGTTTTTTTCGTTTCCAGTTCGGTTGCGGATTTAAAGTCCGCTCCCGTAGCTTCTTTTCGTCATAATGTTATGTTATTATTTAATAAACTTCATTTGC
>ENA-OQET01000113-OQET01000113.1-human-gut-metagenome-genome-assembly--contig:-NODE-113-length-42879-cov-8.838066_pt1 | contig 42879 bp, 34 predicted proteins | sample MGYA00242800_ERZ504645 | MGnify/ENA primary metagenome ERZ504645 (study PRJEB26092, sample SAMD00036308) | human gut metagenome | host: Homo sapiens | study: EMG produced TPA metagenomics assembly of... | reverse complement strand
GGCACGAGGATGCCCCCGAGTCAGTTCCCTTTCCTATGCGCCATGCGGCCCCCAGGGCACGTAGATGAGACCCAGGACACCGTAACGGTGGGCGCCGCCCACCGGTCAGCGGCCAGAGCATGGGGGGCACGCCCGGTCCCGTTCCGAACCCGGAAGCTAAGCCCCATCGCGCCGAGAGTACTGCGGGGCCAGCCCGTGGGAGGCCAGGGCGCCGCTGACCGGTGGACGGCACCGAGCCGTACGCTTGAACTGCAGAAGGGGGAGGCCTCGCGGCCTCCCCCTTTTTTCCGTTTTATAGAGAGCTGTAATACAAGAACTCGCCTTCTTTTAGCTTGTCTTACTGTTTGGCTGTATTTTGAGTCCTTCTTTTGTATTTGCGCGATAATAACTCCCATTGGCGTTAGGGAGGACTTGATGTTTACCGTTTTTGTCTTGGGCAATATTGCTTCGGGTAAGTCGACTGCCTGCCGCTATCTCGAATTTCATGGCGCCATGCTTATCGATCTGGACGAGCTTGCCAAATCGCTGTATGTGCCAGGCTCCGATATCGTCAATGCCCTCGCGGAAGAATTTGGCTGGGATATTTTGGACGAGGAGGGCGGCGTTCGCCGTAACATCCTCGCTTCTCGAGCTTTTGTTTCTCCTGATGCGGTCGCGAGGCTCAATAGCATTGTGCACCCCGTTCTCATTGAGCAGCTGTCACTGAGGATTCTTGATCCGGTTTGCTGCACGGTTTCTTCCCCCCGTTATCCCTTTGCGGTGGTCGAGGTTTCTGCTCCGACTGGTTTTGAGGATGCATTTGGCTTGGCTGATGAAATTCTGGTCATCAGCGCCCCTTTGTCAGTTCGTCGCGAGCGTGCTATTCAGCGTGGCATGGAGCCATCTGATTTCGATGCCCGTTCTGCTTGCCAGCCCGATGAGTCTGCGCTGTGCAATCTCGCTACAACGGTGATTGATAATGCCGCAGGCGATAATTCGCTCTTTGAGCAGCTTGACTCATGGCTTGCATGCCATGGGTTTATAGACACTGCGAATAAGGAGGATTCCGATGCCTAAGACACGTTTCTTTGCGTGGTATCGCCTTATTCCGCTGGCTGCCGTTTTTGCCTTCGGCCTTATCTCATTCGTTTACTCGTGTGCTCCTGCCGCCTTCTTTAAGCCGCTGTATCCGATTGACTACGAGGCATATGTAAAGCAATCCAGTATTTCGCATAATCTGGATCCGTATCTGGTGTGCGCTGTCATTAAGTCGGAATCGAATTGGGATCCCGAGGCCGAATCGAATCAGGGTGCTCAGGGATTGATGCAGCTGATGCCTGTGACTGCTCAGGATATGATCGCCAAGGGTCTTGTCGACGGTGGGGAGTATTCGGCCGACAACCTTAACGATCCGGCTACGAATATCGAGTTTGGCTGTGCGTACCTCTCGTATCTCTTAACGTATTTCAACGGGTCGACGGATAGCGCTATTGCCGCCTATAACGCCGGCATGGGCAATGTCGACGGATGGGCGCAGCAAAGTACGTCGCTGCACAATGCAATCACCTTTCCCGAGACGCAGGCGTATCTGATTCGCGTCAATAATGCCTGGGTTCGCTATAAGACCCTCTATCCCGATCGGTTCGTATAGGACTATGCCTGCCGCCTGCGTATACTGCAGATATATGAGTTAGGAGTATCCATGGCGGAATTTGAAGTAGAACGCGTTGGCGGTGAACTTAAGCGCTTTGGCGTTGAGGGCGCTGAGGTGCCGTTTGAAGTCGTTTCTCCCTATGAGCCTGCAGGTTCTCAGCCTAAGGCCATTGAGTCGCTTGTGCAGGGTGTGAGGGACGGAGATCGCTATCAGGTTTTGCTGGGCGTGACTGGTTCGGGCAAGACCTTCACGATGGCTAAGACTATTGAGGCCCTGGGGAAGCCGACGCTGGTCATGGCTCCCAATAAAACGCTCGCCGCTCAGCTTGCGAGCGAGCTCAAAGAGTTCTTTCCCAACAACGCTGTGGTCTACTTTGTCTCGTACTACGACTACTATCAGCCCGAGGCGTATGTGCCGCAAAGCGATACATATATCGAGAAAGACTCCTCGATTAACGAAGAGGTCGAGATGCTGCGCCATCAGGCGACCGCATCGCTGCTATCTCGACGCGATGTGATCGTTGTCGCATCGGTCTCGTGTATCTATGGCATTGGCTCTCCTGAGGACTATGCGGGTCTGGCTCCAAACGTCGACAAGAAGGTGCCGCTCGAGCGCGATGACTTTATCCATGCGCTTATCGACATTCAATATGATCGCAATGACTATGACCTGGCGCGCGGCACGTTCCGCGTGCGCGGTGATGTCGTCGACGTGTATCCGCCTTATGCCGAGCATCCGTTGCGGTTTGAGTTCTTTGGTGACGAGGTTGAACTGATAGCCGAGATCGATGAGGTCACCGGTGAGATGCTGCGTGAGTACGAAGCAATTCCCGTGTGGCCGGCCTCGCATTACGTGACCGAGAAGCCAAAGGTCAAGGCCGCTCTGAAATCAATCAGTGAAGAGTGCGAGAAGCGTGTGGCCGAGCTCAAGGCGACTGATAAGTTGCTCGAGGCACAGCGTCTGCAGCAGCGTACCGACTATGATCTCGAGATGCTCGAAACGATGGGCTTTTGCAACGGCATCGAGAACTACTCGCGTCATCTGGACGGGCGTAAGCCGGGTGAGCCGCCGTTTACCTTGATTGACTACTTTCCCAAGGACATGCTCTGCATCATCGACGAGAGCCATGTGACGGTGCCGCAGATTCGCGGTATGCACGAAGGCGACCGATCGCGTAAAGTGACCCTGGTGGAGCATGGTTTTCGCCTGCCCTCGGCGCTCGACAACCGTCCGCTTCGCTTCGATGAGTTTGAGGCAAGAATACCCCAGTTTATCTATGTTTCGGCCACACCGGGCGACTACGAGCTGCGGGTGAGCCAAAACGACGTGGAGCAGATTATTCGTCCGACCGGTCTGCTCGACCCCAAGATCGATGTGCGTCCGGTTCGTGGGCAGATTGACGATCTTGAGGACGAGATTCGCGAGCGCGTTGCCCGCAAGGAGCGCGTACTGGTGACCACGCTCACCAAGCGCATGGCCGAGGATCTGACCGACCATCTGCTTGATGCCGGCATTAAGGTCAATTACATGCACTCCGATACAGCGACGATGGACCGTGTCGAGATCCTGCGAACGCTGCGCGAGGGAAAGATTGATGTTCTCGTTGGCATCAACCTGCTTCGCGAGGGCTTGGATCTCCCCGAGGTCTCACTGGTGGCAATTCTCGATGCCGATAAGGAAGGCTTCTTGCGCAACCGCCGTTCGCTGATTCAGACGATTGGCCGCGCGGCCCGTAACGCCGATGGCGAAGTCATCATGTATGCAGACGTTGTGACCGATTCGATGAAAGAGGCCATCGAGGAGACGCAGCGCCGTCGCGAGATTCAGATGGCATATAACGAAGAGCATGGCATTGTGCCCAAGACGGTGCGCAAGGCCATCAACGACATCTCAAGTTTTATTGCCGAGGCCGAAAAAACCGTGGGTTCCAAGGGACGCTCGAAGGGCGACTCTCTTGGCCATGGCGCATTCTATACGCCCGATGAGTTGGGCGAGGGTGGCGTGCCGGAAACGGTGGCGCCCGAGCAGACACTTGCGGAGCAGTTGGAAGAACTGCCGCATGACGAGCTCGTGCGGATCGTCGAAACCATGGAAGAGGATATGCGTAACGCTTCTGCCGCCATGGACTTTGAGGAGGCGGCGCGCCTGCGCGATGCCGTCGTTCAGATTCGGGCGATGCTCGAGGGTGCGTCTGAGGACGAGACGATCGAGCGCTTACGTTCGCAGGCTCGCAAGGGTTCCACGTTCGCATCGGGCAGAAAACGCCAGGGTGCACGGTTTAAGAAATAGCGAACATGCCCCGAGTTCCCTGCGGAGCTCGGGGCATGCGTCTTTTGCGCGCTGGAATTCGTGCGTTAGAGGTCTGCGATCAGGGCTTCGGCACAACGGATGCCGTCGGTGGCGGCGCTCATGATGCCGCCGGCATATCCAGCTCCCTCACCGCAAGGGTAGAGGCCCGGGGTCGACACGGCATGGCATGTTCGGTCTCGGGTGACGGTGACCGGTGAGCTCGAGCGAGTCTCCACGCCGGTAAGGACAGCATCGGAGCGGTCGTAGCCTCGTAGCTTTTTTCCAAGTAGGGGAAGTCCCAGGCGGAGCGACTCGACGATATGCTGCGGCAGGGCTTCGTCAATTGCCGTCCAGGTCACACCGAGCGGATAGGTGGGCTTTACCTTTCCGGGCGCCTTGCTGGCGCGTCCTGCGAGGAAATCTCCGACGAGCTGTGCCGGTGCGTTCCAGTTGGAACCGCCCAGGCGGTAGGCGGCCGCCTCGCAGGCGCGCTGGAGCTCGATGCCGGCGAGTGGGTCATCGTTGGGAAGGTCCTCAGGCGTGACGTTAACGAGCAGGGCGGCATTTGCGTTGCGTCCGTCGCGGGCATTGAGACTGGCGCCGTTGACGCACAAGTGGCCCTGCTCGGAAGAGGCGGCGACAACCTGCCCGCCGGGACACATGCAAAACGAGAACACGCTGCGGCCGTTGGGAAGATGGGCGACGAGCTTGTAGGGGGCTGCTCCGAGGGCAGGATGTCCCGCCGAGGCTCCGAATTGGGCTCGGTCGATGTCGCGCTGCGGATGCTCGATGCGAACGCCCATGGCAAAGGTCTTTTGTGCGAGGACCACGTTGTGGTCCTTAAGGAGCTCAAAAATATCGCGAGCAGAATGCCCGCAGGCGAGGATGAGGTGCTTTGTCTCGATTGGCTCGCAAGCGGTGTCTTGGGACGATTGGACATCAATACCGGTGATGGCGCCAGACGCGTCGATGCGAATGTCGACGAGCTTCGTTCGATAACGGACGACACCTCCGAGCTGCTCGATGCGCTGGGATATAGCGGTGACGACCGTGGGAAGGATGTCGGAGCCAATGTGCGGCTTGGCATCCCACAGAATATCGCGGGGCGCACCCGCCTCGACGAAGGTTTCGAGGATAAGGCGATGGGCGGGATTTTTGGTTCCCGTATTGAGCTTGCCGTCCGAGAAGGTCCCCGCGCCGCCCAGGCCAAACTGGATATTGCTCTCGGGGTCGAGGATGCGCTCCTTTAGAAAGAGGTCGATCGCCTGCGAGCGGCGAAATGCCGGGTCGCCGCGCTCGATGAGCAAGGGCTTAAGACCTGCTTCGGCGAGCGTAAGCGCAGCGAAAAGGCCGGCGCATCCGGCGCCGACAACGACAGGGCGTTCTTGAGGTGCGTCGGAGGCGGGGGAGGGGAATGAAGGCTCATCGTCTTCTATCGCGCGTACGCGCGAGCGGTCACGCTCGGCAACGCTGTCGACCGCTTCTCGCTCGAGGTGGGGACTAGTCAGCTCAACACGAAAGCTCAGGATAAAATGGACGTCTCGTTTTTTGCGAGCGTCGATTGACTTGCGGTGGAGCTCGATGGACTTGATCTCGGAGTCCTTGCAACGTAGGACGCGCTTGGCGACTCGCTTGCCAACAATGAGACAGGCATTTTCATCGTCGGCTTCATCGAGCGACGCGTTGACTTGGGTGATTTCGATCATCGAGGTCTCCTTAGAGGCAAGAAAGAGGCCGTCCGGTATCCCAGACGGCCCGAATGCGTTTTTGATTATAGACTGCGCGGCTACAGGCTGCTTGCAGCGCGAATGCCCGAGATCCAGGCCCACGCAAGGTTAAAGCCTCCGCAATCGGCGTCGATGTCGAGCGCTTCACCGCAGACGTAAAGCGGGGCGTCGACAACGCTGCGCGCGCGTAGGCTGGGTGTTGAGATGCTCTCGACAGATACGCCACCACGCGTGACCTGCGCTGAGCGCTCCTCGGCTGTTCCCTTGACGAGCAACTTAAAGTGCTTGAGAATCGAGACCAGGTGGATGACATCGTTGGAGCCTGGATGGCACTGCTCGAACGCTGTGCAGACGACGCGGGAGAGTTGCGGGGCGAGCATGCCGTCGAGCCAACGGGGATCGCGGGGCGAAAAGCCGCCGAGCAGCTCAACGCGCCGGTTGAGCGTATCGAGCAACTCGTCTTTGGAGAGGTCGGGGAAAACGTCGAGCAGGATCGTATCGCCGTGCTGGATACGACGAGAGAGGTTGAAGACAGCGACGCCCGAGATACCGAAGGTTCGAAACAGCACTTCACCGTCTTCGTGCCAGAGCTCATTATGATTGCGGGCGAGCGTCAAGCGGGCGCGGACGCGCAGGCCATCCAACGTCTTGAGCGCCGCCCGATCGCCAAAGACCGTTGCCGATACGGGGCAGAGGATGGGGCGCAGCGAAGTGAGGGGGAGGCGAAACGTATCGGCGATACCGGTGGGGTTGCCGCCCGTGGCGATAATTACGGCATGTGCCTGCAGGGCCACGTTCTTGCGAGGGGCATCGGCGAGCGCTTTCCGAAGCGAGCGGAGCTCCGATTTTCGGTCGTCGTGCTTTTTTGCCTTGAGCGCCCGCGCTGGACGGTCTATTTGGAGTGCCCAGCCTTCGGAAGCTTTGTGCGCCGAGGCAACGTAGGCTCCGCAGATTAAGGTGATACCTAGGCGGTCGCAAACGTTGAGAAGCGCGTCGCGCACCGATTCGGCGCGAAGGGAGCGCGGGTACAGCCGGCCTTCCTCGGAGGTTGTCATGATACCCAGCGAGGAGAAGAAACCCATAAGCTCTTGTTCGGGCTGGGGGCCCATGACGGATGTGACGAATGCTGGGTGGTTATACCGCTGAGGATCGATCGATTCGTTGGAGAGGTTGCAGCGGCCGTTACCGGTCGCAAGGAGCTTAAGGCCGCAGGCGACATCGCGCTCAACGATGCAGACGCTTTTGCCAACGCGTGCGGCCGTAATGGCGGCGGCGAGGCCTGAAGCCCCGCCGCCGATTACCAGGACGTCATAGAAGGCGCTCGCGTTCACTTAGGCCTCGTCGGTCTCGTGCGGGGTAATAGCCTCGACGGCAGAGACTGCCTTGGGCAACATGCCATCGGGCAGCGCGGTCTCGACCTCGCCCTTATCGCAGGCCTCGGCGAGTGCCGGATTAATGGGAAGCTGCCCCAAGATGTCGAGGTTATAGCGCTCTGCGACCTCGGGGAGCTTGCTCTTGCCAAAGACCTCGATCTTCTTGCCGCAGTCGGGGCACTCAATATAGCTCATGTTCTCGACAATGCCCAGAATGGGGACGTTCATCTTCTCGGCCATGTTGACCGCCTTGGCGACGATCATCGAGACCAGATCCTGCGGGCTCGTGACGATGACGATGCCATCGACGGGCAGCGACTGGAAGACGGTGAGAGCGACGTCGCCTGTTCCCGGAGGCATGTCGACCAGCAGGTAGTCGATGGGGCCCCACGAGGTCTCGCTCCAGAACTGCCTAATGGCGCCTGCGATGACCGGACCGCGCCAAAGGACGGGGTCGGTCTCGTTTTGGAGCAGCAGGTTGGAGCTCATGACCTTGACGCCGTGCTCGGAGATTTCGGGCAGCATAAGGTTGCCAAGGGCATGGACGTGGCGTCCGCTCATACCGAACATCTTGGGGATAGAGGGACCGGTGATGTCGGCATCGAGGACGCCGACCTTGTGGCCGTGACGGGCAAGCTCGGTGGCGATAGCACCGGTGACAAACGACTTGCCGACACCGCCCTTGCCGGAAAGCACGGCGATGACGCGTTTGACCTCGGACAGCGTGTTCTCCTCAAATTGCGACGGCGCCGTTTGTCCGCCGGCGGCCTGTGCGTGCTCGCAACCCATGTATGACTCCTTTGTATATGTTGGGGCCGGGGCCCCGTGGTGTGACACGAGCGTCATTGTACCCTCGTTTGCGAGCGGGAGTCATTTGCGATGCATTTGGGCCGAGCGTGCTTGCAATACGATGGGTCCAAGCGAATGGGCGGGCTTACTGAACTTTGCTGGCGAACTCGAGGTATTGCATGCGCTGCAGCTTGTCGATCGTCGAGGCGTATGGGCTGTCTTCAGATTCCAAGTCGTAGCGCAGCCCGTCGGCACCAAGGTAGCCGGCGACATTGATGGTGGGCACATCTGACCTTGTTGCTAGCAGAGCCTTTTGATAGTCGGTGAGCGGGGCGCCGATCTTATTAAGGGTAATGGCTGCAATCTCGTTTGCCCCGACGGTGTCGTAGACGTTGAGCTCGGTATCGCCGGCGATCTCATAGTTAGCCCAGACGAAATATGTTGACTGATAGATACGGAAAGCGTGGCTTGCCGTATCTTCCTGAGGGTACAGCTCGTCGTTGAGAGTCGTTGCGGCGCTCGGCTGATGGTCGCCAAAAAAGACAAGGACAACCGGTCTGCCGATATTGCGGAGCTCGTTGATAAAGTACTCGAGGTCCCGGTCGGATGCGTTGATGCAGGTAAGATAGGTGTTGAGCGCGCTATTGGCACCCTCGCTGGCTCCCTCGACCCAATAGTTTGTCAGCTCCTCGGCGGGAACGGTGCCATAGTCGTAGCCGCCGTGATTTTGCATCGTGACGTCAAAGATGAACTGTGGGGCTTCGTCGGTTCTAAGCAGGTCGAGTATCTTGTCGTAGGTGGCGTAGTCGCATACGCCGGCATGGTAACAGGGCGCACCTTCGAAATCGCCGATTGAAAGAAAGTCTCCAAAGCCCAGCTGCTGATAGATTTTATCTCGATGGTAGTTGACGGGGTTTTGCGGGTGCATAGCGGTGGCGGTATACCCAAGCTCCTTAAGGTCCTTTGCCAGGCTGTTGACGCCATTCATCTGATATAGCTGATAGGGGATTTTGCCTAATCCGACAAAGGCCGTTGTCGCTCCGGTCAAAAATTCGAATTCGGAGTTCGCCGTTCCGCCACCGGCGACCGAAGCGAGCATGGTGCCGCGAACAAGTGTGTCGGGAAGCGAGTTGTAGAATGCGGGGCCGGTGTACCCGGCCGCCTGGAGCTGCTCAAAGCACGAAAGGTCGCTAAAACTCTCGTTCATGACGGCAACAATCGTCGGCTTGATTTCATTGAACTGGGCAACGGCCGCCGCGCGCTGCTCGCTCGAGCCATACGTGCTGTCGTAGGTGGCGGCGAGCTCCTGCTCGATGCTCTGCGCCTCATCGGGCGTATAGTCTTCGGGCTTCTCAATGGGCAACTCGTTGACCATTTCGGTGAACGAAGTGATAAAACCCTGAGACGCATACGTGGTGATGGGCTGCCAACGGTCAAATCCAAAATTCAGCGCCTGCTCCAAGTCGATGCTGGAAAAGCCCGAGAGCCCCACAACGGTCACGAGCAGAAAAGCGCAGAGGTTGGCGGCGAATGCGGGGAAGACATGGGTGGGTGTACGGAGCTTTCTCGGTCGGATAAGCGAAAGAAGCCCCAAGGAAATCTCCAGCAGGGCTAGAGAGGTTACGATTCCGGCGGTAAAGGTAAACTCGTATCCCTCGCTCACTTCCATTGCGGTGCCAAGGGCCAAGATATCGCTTGGCAGGATGGCCTCGCCTTTAAACGTTATGACGAAGTGCTCGGCAATGCCAAGGATGCAACAGGCGACGGGCACGAGGGCCATGACGCCTCCATGACGCTGTCCCAGCAAATAAAGGGAGAGCAGAACCGTCGCGAGCAGCCCGACGGAAAACCCGAATGAGTTGGCGGGAATGCGATAGAACGTTTCGTTACAGGCAATTTCGAGTGAAACGAACGAGAGCGCTGAAACAGCGGCGATGACAAGGATGTCACGGCAAATACAGGCAACCGTTCCCGTCGCAAGATCGGTTTGGTCGATAAGTCCCGAAACCAAGGGTTCGACAAGAAGTATGACGGCGGCAGCACCGAGCGCCGAATAAGAAAGGACCCATAGGGAACTGTCCTCATTTACGAGCAATTGATTCGTAATCCATGCAGCTACCACGCCGAGCGGGATGAGGAGCGTCGCGCACCAAAAGACGCGGGCAATGGGCGGCTTTTCATTGTGTTTGATTGAAAAATATACGCGCACCACGACGATGGCCACGATAAGGACGGCGATGAATATGGGCAGATTGGCCATGTCGCTCGAAGTGATTTCAAGGGGGATATCTTCGGTCATGGACGTTCCTCTGTTACGGCAAATTAAGTTCAGTATTAGATTACTGTAACCTTTCCACGGCATTTCGAGAAACAAAGCGCCCGATACGCAAAGCTAAAGGTCTGCGAATCTTGTATTACGAACATCTGTGCGCGTCGAGTGCGCTAAACTCATCGGCAGTATGATTCGATGCAATAGGAGGCAAGGAGCTTCCATGTCTGATTCTTCTATCGTTATTCGCGGCGCTCGTGAGCACAACCTCCGTGATATCGATGTTTCCATTCCGCGTGATCAACTCGTGGTCATTACCGGTCTTTCTGGCTCGGGCAAGAGTTCGCTGGCATTTGACACTATCTATGCCGAGGGCCAGCGTCGATACGTCGAGAGTCTTTCGAGCTATGCGCGCCAGTTCTTGGGCCAGATGGACAAACCCGACTTGGATTCAATCGACGGCCTTTCGCCGGCGGTGTCGATCGACCAAAAGACGACGTCTAAAAACCCTCGCTCGACGGTTGGCACCGTAACCGAGATTTATGACTATCTGCGCCTGCTGTTCGCCCGTGTGGGCACCCCGCACTGTCCCGAATGCGGCCGCGTCATTGAGCGTCAGACGACCGACCAGGTTGCCGACAAGGTCTTGGCGGCGGGGGAGGGCCGTCGCGCGTTTGTGCTGGCACCGGTGGTGCGCGGGCGAAAAGGCGAGTACACCAAACTGTTTGAGGACCTTCGCGCCGAGGGCTTTAGCCGCGTGCGTGTCGACGGTGAAGTGCGCTCGCTCGACGATCCGATCGATTTGGACAAGAAGTTCAAGCACGATATCGAGGTCGTGGTCGATCGCATCGTGATCCGTGAGAACTCTCTGGGCCGTATCGCCGAGTCTGTTGAGCAGGCGACCGCGCTGGCTCACGGCAATGTAAACGTGTACATGCTGCCCGATCGTGATGCTCCCGAGGGGACCGAGGGCGAGCTGCTGGAGTATTCGTTGGCCTTGGCGTGCCCGGAGCATGGTCACTCCATTGACGATCTTCAGCCGCGTGATTTTTCGTTCAACGCTCCCTATGGCGCATGTCCTGAGTGCGACGGCCTGGGCTTTAAGAAAACCGTTGATGCCGAGGCGCTGATCGAGGACCCCTCGAAGTCCATTGCCGACGGAGTCTTTGGTAGCCTGTTTGGCAATTCGAACTACTATCCGCAGATTTTTGCTGCGGTCTGCAAACACTTTAAGGTGAGCACCGATACGCCGTGGGAGGACTTGCCCCCTCGCGTGCGTCGTGCATTCTTGGATGGCCTGGGCGATACGAAGATCTCGGTCGACTACCAAAAGCTCGACGGACGTCGCAGCCAGTGGGATACCAAGTTTTCGGGCGTTCGCAACATCCTGTACGAACGCTATACCGAGACGACGAACGAGAACACCAAGGCGCGCTTGGAGAAGTACATTCGCGAGGAACCGTGTTCGAGCTGCCACGGCGCTCGTTTGCGCCCTGAGATGCTCGCCGTCACCGTGGGCGGCAAGTCCATTTACGAGGTTTGTTGCCTGTCGTGCCGTGAGTCGCTCGAGTTTTTTGAGGGCCTGGAGCTCACCGAGCGCCAACAGTTTATCGGCGGGCGCATCGTCAAGGAAATCCTGGAGCGCTTGCGTTTTCTGGTCGATGTTGGACTCGACTATCTGACGCTCGATCGTGCCTCGGCGACGCTTTCTGGTGGCGAGGCGCAGCGTATTCGCCTGGCAACGCAGATCGGCGCGGGTCTCATGGGCGTGCTCTATATTCTGGATGAGCCCTCGATCGGTCTTCATCAGCGTGACAACGAGCGCCTGATCAAGACGCTCGAGCGCCTGCGCGATATCGGCAATACCGTTATCGTCGTCGAACACGACGAGGATACAATCCGTGCCGCCGACTACGTGATCGACATGGGGCCCGGCGCCGGCGTCAACGGCGGACACGTAGTCGCGGCGGGAACGCCTGCCGATATCATGGCTTGTCCCGAGTCGATGACGGGCGCTTATCTGACCGGCAAACGAATGATTCGGGTGCCTGATGAACGGCGCAAGCCCGGTCGCGGCTGCCTTAAAATTACGGGCGCTCGAGCCAACAACCTCAAAAACGTTACCGCCAAGATCGAGTTTGGTACGCTTACGGTCGTTACCGGCGTGTCGGGATCGGGTAAGAGCTCCCTGGTTACCGACACTATCGCACCTGCCCTTACGAATGCCATTCACCGTTCGACGCGCCCTGTGGGTCCGTATAAGAAAATCGAGGGCATCGAGTGTATCGATAAGGTTATCGATATCGACCAGTCGCCGATTGGCCGCACGCCGCGTTCCAACCCTGCTACGTACATTGGCCTGTGGGATGATCTTCGCGCGCTGTTTGCGAGTACGCCGGAGTCGAAGGCGCGCGGCTACTCGCCGGGACGTTTCTCCTTTAACGTGAGCGGCGGTCGCTGCGAAGCATGCAAGGGCGACGGACAAATTAAGATCGAGATGCACTTCCTTCCCGATATCTATGTCCCCTGTGAGGTCTGCGGCGGCAAACGCTATAACCGCGAGACGCTTGAGGTCACCTACCGTGGTAAGACCATCTCGGACGTGCTCGACATGAGCGTCACCGAGGCACTGGCCTTCTTTGGGAATATCCCGCAGATTAAGCGCAAGCTCCAGACGCTGTACGATGTAGGCTTGGGCTACGTGAGCCTGGGCCAGCCCGCTACGACGCTCTCGGGCGGCGAGGCGCAGCGTGTGAAGCTCGCCAAGGAGCTTCATCGACGCCAGACGGGCAAGACGTTCTATATTTTGGATGAGCCGACGACCGGCCTTCATTTTGAGGACGTCCGCCAGCTGCTCGATGTGCTGCAGCGCTTGGTCGATGCGGGCAACACGGTGCTGGTGATTGAACACAACCTTGATGTCATCAAGGTTGCCGACCGCCTGATCGATATGGGCCCCGAGGGCGGTAACGGCGGCGGAACCGTCGTGGTTTCGGGCACACCGGAGCAGGTTGCGGACTGTCCGCAGAGTTATACGGGCAAGTTTTTGGCGCCGTTGCTCAGGCGTGACCGGGAGCGTCAGGCTCAACTTGATGCTCAATAAATAGGCGATTCAGTTTATGGGCGCCATCGACTCCTTGTGATTCGATGGCGCTTGCTGTGTCGAAGTGACGTATGCAGCCGAATTGGACATATACTTAATCCTTGCGTCCGAATGCGAGGGAAAGGATATGCCATGGCAAAGGCTGTAAAGACGCCAAAAACCAATGCGATGCGCGAGCTGGAAAGCGCCGGCATTTCCTATGTTCTACATACGTACGAAGACGATGGTGATGAGTCGGCGGGCCTGGGGGTCGCGATTTCGGAGCAGCTTGGCGAGGAGCCCGGACAAGGATTTAAGACCTTGGTCTGCGTGACGCCGTCCAACGACCACGTCGTGTGCTGCATCCCTGTTGCCGACGAGCTCGATCTAAAGTCCGCCGCGCGTGCCGCGGGGGAGAAGTCCTTGGCCATGATGCATGTGAAGGATTTGCTTGCGGCGACTGGCTACGTTCGCGGCGGCTGCAGTCCGGTCGGTATGAAAAAACGCTACCGGACGCTCATTGATGAGACATGTGTCCTTTGGGATACCATTTTTATTTCGGGAGGCAAGCGTGGTTATCAGCTTGAGCTTGCACCTGATGATTTAATTGCATTTTGCGGGGCGACGGTCGCCCCGATTACGAGAGAGGACTGAGCGATGCCGCAGGAAGAATTGAAGTGCGGAGCTCATTTTGCAAAAGAATCTGCGCCTCAGACACCCTCATCCGAAGCTTCTTCGTCGCGAGACGACACTGACGACATGGGCTCGTCGGACTACTCCACGGTTGGTCGTTCCGCCGGGCTTATGACCATCCTGACCATCGTGTCTCGCGTCACCGGTTTTATCCGCACGTGGGCAATGGCGGCCGCTATCGGCATGTCGCTGCTCTCGTCTTCCTATCAGGTCGCCAACAACCTGCCCAATATGCTCTACGAACTCGTGATGGGCGGCATGCTCGTGACGGCGTTTTTGCCCGTGTACATGGGCGTGAGGCGTGAGCAGGGTCGCGAGGCCTCTAACGAGTACGTGGGCAACCTGCTCGGTATTCTGCTATTGGTGCTGGGTGGCATTTCGTTGCTGGGGACCGTGTTCGCCCCGGGCTTTATCTGGACGCAATCGTTCCTTTCGGGTGACGGCGGCAGCATGGATACCGCTGCGTTCATGTTCCGTTTCTTTGCCATCCAGATTCTGTTTTATGGTTTGGGCTCGGTGTTTTCGGGCGTCCTCAACGCACACCGCGACTACTTCTGGTCGACGTTTGCCCCGGTCCTCAACAATGTGATCGTCATTGCGAGCTTTATGGGCTTTGCGCCCGTGTCCGCACAGTTTGGCGAACGTGCCGGCATCATCTTGATTGCGGCCGGTACGACCCTCGGTGTCTTTGTTCAGATGGCATGTCAGATCCCCGCGCTTGGCAAGCACGGCGTGCATCCCCATATCCATATCGACTTTAAGGACCCCGCACTGCGCCAGACGATTGCGCTCGGTATCCCGACGCTGCTCGCCACGGTGTGCATGTTTGTCTCGACTTCTATCACCAACGCTGCTGCGCTGGTGGTCCAGCCCGAGACCGGTCCTTCCGTCATCGCCTATGCGCGCCTGTGGTACACGCTGCCCTACGCGCTGATTGCCGCCTCGCTTTCGACGGCGCTCTATACCGAGCTCTCTCACGACGCACAGGAGAAGGATTACGACAGCGTCCGCACGGGCATTTCGCGTGGCGTCGCCCAGATGCTGTTCTTCCTGATTCCATTCGCGCTGTACCTGATTGTCTTCGCGCGTCCGCTCAACATGATTTACTGCGCTGGCAAGTTCGATGAGTCCGGTGTGGCGCTGGTGTCGGAGTTCCTTATCTACCTGGCACTTTCCCTGCCGCTCTACGGCGTGGTCGTGCTGATGCAGAAGAGCTTCTCTGCCCTGCTTGACATGAAGCCCTATAGCCGCTATTGTCTGTATTCCGCCATCGGCCAGGCCGGCTCGGTTTTGCTGTTTGGCGTTGTGCTGGGCTTCGGTATGCCGGCAATCGCGCTTTCGTATGTCGTCGACTACGTGATCTTGGTCGGTTGCTCGCTGTGGTGGCTGCGTCGTCGCCTGCGTGGTCTTCAGGTCAAATCTATCCTGCATGGCGGGTTCTTTGGCCTTTTGCTCGGTGGCCTGGGTGCTGCCGCAGGCGCCGGCGTCATGTGGGCGCTTGAGCACTTTGTCGGGGCACTTGGCGGCTCGATTCTGATTACTCTTGGCTACGTTTGCGTTGCGGGTGTCGTCTCGCTTGCTGTTACCTTTGGCCTTGCCGTCGTCCTTAAGATGCCCGAGGTCTCGGCGCTGATTTGTCGCAAGTAGGTGCGCGTGGCCGGTCACGACAACATTCCAACGCTTGCCGAGCAGGTTTCGCGCGTTCCCACGCAGCCCGGCTGCTACCTTTGGAAAGACGCCAAGGGCGATGTCATCTACGTGGGCAAGGCGAAAAACCTGCGCGCCCGTATGCGTCAGTACGTGACGCTGCAGGACGAGCGCCAGAAGATCCCGCTGATGATGCAGCTGGTGGCGAGCTTTGACTATATCGTGGTGGAGACCGAGCACGAGGCGTTGGTGCTCGAGCGCAATTTGATTGGCCAGTACCATCCGTACTTTAACGTCGACCTCAAGGATGACAAGAGCTACCCCCTTTATCGCCATTACAAAGGGCGACCTGTATCCCGCTATCAAATACACGCGTGAGCGTCATAAGCCGGGAACGCGCTATTTTGGACCTTATACCGATAGCCGCGCGGCACGTGAGACGATAGATACGCTGCGCAAGGTTATCCCCATCTGCTCCGCATCCTGTGCGGAGTGGCGTCGTTGTCGCCGTATCGTCGAGTCCCACAAGGGCGAGGAAGACATCGTCAATATGATTTGCGCGCAAAACGGGCGCCCCTGCTTTGACTACCATGTCGGGCGCGGCCCAGGTGCGTGTGTCGGCGCGATTTCCCCGGCAGACTATGCCAAGAACGTCAAGCGTGTCGAGCGCTTTTTGTCGGGCCATCGCAAGGATGTCGTCGATGAGCTGACCTCCGAGATGACGGATGCCGCTGAGGCGCTCGACTTTGAGCGCGCGGCACGCGTCAAACGTCGTTTGGAGGTCATCAGGGGTCTGGACGATCGTCAGCAAGTCGTTTTTCCCTCCAGTGTCGATATCGATGTCATCGGTTTCTATCGCGAGGAGACCATCTCCGCCGCTTGCGTCTTCGTCGTTCGCGAGGGCCGAACAGTTCGCACCTGCGAGTTCATTCTCGACAAGGGTCTTGATGTTGACGAGGAAGAGCTCCAGTCGGGCTTTCTTAAGCGCTATTACGACGAGACGGCTGATATTCCAGCTGAGGTCAACCTTTCCGTCGAGCTTGAGGATGCGGAGGCGCTGGGGGAGTGGCTTGCGGGCAAGCGTGAGCGTTCCTGCCATCTCCATAGGCCGCAGCGTGGCGAAAGCACCGTCTGCTCGATATGGCATCCAAAAATGCGCGCCATGCCCTCATGCGCTACATGATGCGAACGGGGTCGCTGACGACCGCACCAATCAAGCGCTCCTGGAGCTCGAAAGTGCGTTGGCGCTGCCATCGCCGCCGTTGCGTATCGAGTGCTTCGATATCTCGACGCTGCATGGCACCTTTACGGTCGCCTCGATGGTGGTGTTTACCAACGGGCGCGCCGACAAGAGCCAGTATCGTCGTTTTAAAATCCAGACCGAATTGGATGAGGCAAACGACTTCGTGTCGATGTCCGAGGTTTTGGGACGACGCTATGCTCCCGAGCGCATGGCCGACGAGCGCTTTGGCTCGTGCCCCGATCTGCTCGTTGTCGATGGCGGTAAGCCGCAATTGACCGCTGCGATCAAGCAACTTGAGGCTCTTGGGCTCGATATACCAGTTTGTGGCTTGGCGAAGGCCGATGAGGAAGTTTTTGTGCCTTGGGACGAGACCCCCGTCGTGCTGCCGACCGGGTCTGCCTCGCTCTATCTAATTAAACAGGTGCGCGATGAGTCCCACCGATTTGCTATCACGTTCCATCGTGAATTGCGCGACAAGGCCATGACAGTTTCGGTACTCGATGACGTTCCTGGCGTGGGGCCCACCAGAAAACGTGCCCTTATGCGCCATTTTGGCTCGATGAAGCGTTTGCGCGCGGCGAGCGAGCAGGAGATTGCAGAAGTTCGAGGCGTTCCGGCCGATGTCGCCAAAGCGGTCCACGAGGCACTTGTTGCGTGGAATGCCGAGCGCTCCGAGATGGCGGCAAAGCAATCCGAAAACTAAACACGCCTCTAAACAACTGATATACACGATTGCGTGATTTTCAATCATGTATTTCACGGCGATTACCAGCCGATTTTGGGTTTTATTAACGCTAAAACGTTTGACTAGCCATGGTGAACAACCCTGCTATCCTGCGGGTTGACGAAGACTGATATCTCACCTCGTCGATACATACTGTCTGGCGAATCGTTTGTCAATGAATTCGGTGAACGGTAGTAAATACCGTTCAAGCGTATGTATGTATCGGTCGCCGAGCGCGGCACCTCAGTTGGGTTCGTCGGTAGGTAAGGTATATATCGTCCGCAAGTTGCGCGGGGGCACGTCTAGGCGCTCCCGGGTAAGATTCTCTATTGATAGGAGAAGACATGGCCATCATCAACAAGGGTATGTCCAGGCGTTCGTTCCTCGGCCTCACCGGCAGCGTCGCTGCTGTCGCAGGGCTTGGTCTCACCGGCTGCGGTGGCAGCTCTAGCGACGAGGGTTCCGCTTCCGGTTCCACCGATTCCGCCAACCGTGGCGGCGGCGTGATCACCGCTGGTTCCGCTTACGCTCCGTCCAGCTTCGATCCCGCCAGCACCGGCTCCGCTGTGGGCCTGGGTGCTAACTGGCACGTCGTCGAGGGCCTCTACGGCATCGATTACCACGACTACAGCACCTTCAACGAGCTCGCCACCGACGATCCCAAGTCTGTGGACGACACCACTTTCGAGGTCACCATCCGCAAGGGCGCCAAGTTTTCCGATGGCACCGAGGTCACCGCTGACGATGTCGTTGCCTCCTACACCGCTTGCGCCGCTTCCGCTACCTATGCTCCGTTCTTCCAGCCCTTCGAGTCCATCGAGGCCAAGGACGCCAGCACCGTGACGGTCAAGACCAAGGTCCCCAACTTCTCCCTGCTCAAGGATCGTCTGGCCATCGTCCGCGTTACCCCGGCCACCCAGACCGAGGAGGATCGCGCCAAGCAGCCGATCGGCTCCGGCCCCTGGATGTACGACTCTATCTCCGATACCGAGATCACCCTGGTTCCCAACCCCGAGTACAACGGTGAGTATGCTGCCGAGGATAAGAAGATCCAGTACAGCATCCTGACCGACCCCACCGCTCGCGTTACCGCTCAGCAGGAGGGCTCCACGCTCGTTATGGAGCTCGTTACCGCTGACGCCGTCGACCAGCTCGAGAGCGCCGGCTGCAAGATCGATAACGTTCAGGGTTTCGGCACCCGCTTCATCATGTTCAACGTCGCCAAGGAGCCTTGGAACAACGTCAAGGTCCGCCAGGCTGTCATGTATGCGCTCGACACCGAGAAGATGGTCAGCAACACCTTCGCCGGCCTTGCCACCGCTGCCAGCTGCTACCTGCCCAAGAGCTTCACCAACTATCATGAGGCTTCCACGGTGTACAAGACCGACGCCAAGAAGGCTAAGAAGCTCATCGAGGAGTCTGGCATCACCCCGGGTGCCATCACCCTGCGCACCACCGACAACGAGCAGATTAAGGGTATGGCCGCCCAGGTCAAGAACGACCTCGACGCTCTCGGTTTCGATGTCACCATCCAGACCGATACCTCGCCGGCCACCTACGCTGCCATCGACGGCGGCGAGGCCTACGATATCCTCCTTGCCCCTGGCGATCCTTCCTGCTTCGGCGCCGACCCCGACCTGCTGCTCAACTGGTGGTACGGCGACAACGTCTGGATGCAGACCCGTTGCCCGTGGAAGGAGTCCGCTGAGTGGCAGAAGCTCCACGGTCTCATGGACGAGGCTCTTGCCGCCGAGGGCGACGAGCAGCAGAAGAAGTGGAACGAGTGCTTCGACATCATTGCCGACAATGCCGTTCTGTACCCCGTTGTCCACGTCAAGACCGTCTCCGCTTCCTGGGACGATCCGTCCACTGCGCCCAACGGCGAGGCCCTCGATGGCTTCAAGGGCATCGGTACGACGAGCATGTCCTTCAGGGGCGTTGCGACCGTCAAGGCGTAAGACTCGCTTGAGTCTGTATGCAGGATGTCGGTCGTTGGGACCGTATCCTCATAGTTGAAACAAAGACCCGGGCGACCTCGATGTCGCTCGGGTCTTGTAATGAGTATCCGTACTCATATACCAGTTGGTCCTACCGACAAAAGAAAGGGGAGAGAACGTGAACAACTTGCTACGTTTGATTGGAAGGCGTCTTGTGGCGCTGCCGATCATGGCATTGGGCGTCACCGTCCTTGTGTTCTTCCTTATGTCGTTCTCCAAGACCGACCCCGCCTACACGGCGTTGGGTGACGGTGCCTCGCCCGAGGCGGTTGCCGAGTACCATGAGAAGTATGGTCTGGACGACCCCTGGCCTGTGCGCTACGTGCGCTATATGGGCGATTTGATCCATGGCGACATGGGCACCTATGGTGCTGCTCGCAACTCCGTTGCCAAGCGCATCTCCACGGCCCTGCCCGTCACGATGCAGCTGACCTTCATCGGCCTTGCCATCGGTGCGGTTGTTTCGTTTTTACTCGGCGTCATCGCGGCACTGTATCGCGACAAATGGCCGGACCAAGTGATCCGCGTCTTTTCCATCGCCGGCTTGGCAACCCCGTCGTTCTGGCTTGCCGTTCTGTTGATCCTGCTGTTCTCTTCCTACCTTAAGGTGCTTCCGGCATCGGGTGCTCTGCCTCACTTCACCACGAATCCGGCTGGCTATCTGGGACGTATGATCATGCCCGCTATCGCCTTGGCATTTCCGCTGACGGGCCAGATGACTCGTATCGTGCGTACCGCCATGGTCGAGGAGCTCGATAAGGATTATGTCCGTATGGCTCGCGGCGCCGGCGTTCCCGAGAAGGTCGTCGTCGGCATCAACGTTCTTCGCAATGCGCTGATCACCCCGGTCACCACCCTCGGTCTTAAGATCGGTTACCTCATGGGCGGCGCCGTCGTCATCGAGGTTATCTTCAACCTCCCCGGCATGGGCACCGCGATTCTGCAGGGCGTTCAGGGCAACGAGGCGAACCTGGTTCAGGGCGTCGTTATCGTCGTTGCTCTTGCCTTCATCATCATCAACATCGTGGTTGACATGCTCTACCTGCTCATCAACCCGCGCATCAGGACGGTGTAGATTATGGTAAAGATTCGAGAGAAGCAAACCGAGCAGCTCGAGAAGGCTGCCTCCAAGGGGCTCAAGCTCGGTGGCTGGAAGAAGATGACGCTGTCTTCTAAGATTGCCGCCGTCGTGTTGGTGCTGGTCGCCCTGACTGCGATTCTGGCGCCCCTTCTTGCCCCCTATAGCCCGGTCGAGATTTTTACGGCTCGCCAGGCTCCCGGCAACGGATTTATCTTCGGTACCGACGATAAGGGTCGCGACATTCTGTCGCGCATGCTCTACGGTGGTCGTTACTCGCTGATTATCGGCTTTGGCGCCACTGCCATGGCTCTGGTCTGCGGCTCGGTCGTGGGCGCCCTTGCGGCGGTTTCGCGCAAGGCCGTTTCCGAGACGATCATGCGTATCCTGGACATCATCATGTCCATCCCGGGCATCGCCCTCGCGGCCGTCTTCGTCTCCATCCTGGGCCACTCCGTGCCCGTCGATCATCTTCGCCATCGGCTTATGTACACTCCGCAGATTGCCGTATCGTGCGCGCCAACATCGTGTCCGAGTACGGCGAGGACTGTGTCCGCGCGGTCATCGTTTCCGGCGCCAAGGCTCCGTGGATTTTGATCAAGCATGTTCTGCGTAACTGCATCGCCCCGATCATGGTCTTCACCGTTACCCTGGTCGCCGACGCCATCATCTTCGAGGCCTCGCTGACCTTCATCGGCGCTGGTATCCAGGAGCCCACCGCTACCTGGGGCAACATCCTCGCCGACGCCCGCGGCGGCGTGCTCGCCGGCCGTTGGTGGCAGGCGCTGTTCCCGGGCCTGGCCATCATGATCACCTGCCTGGCGCTCAACATCCTCTCCGAGGGCATTACCGACGCCATGGCCGCTGCTCCCTCCGCCGCCCTGGATCCGACCGATTCCTCCAAGCGCCGCGAGGCCGACCTGCTGGTCTCCGACCCCGTTCGCGCCTACAAGGAGCAGGCCCAGTCCCTCTCCGCTCGCCTTGGAGCCCTGCGCGATGTCGAGCTCAAGCGTGACGATCGCCATGTGCCCGACGAGTCTGTCGAACCGATCCTTTCGGTCCGTGACTTCTGCATCCAGTTTGAGCACCACGGCGATATCAACGTCGTCGACCATGTCAACTTTGACGTCCGTCCTGGCCAGACTATGGGCCTGGTGGGCGAGTCCGGTTGCGGTAAGTCCATCACCACGCTGGCCATCATGGGCCTGACCGACGATGACGAACATCTTTCCGGCGAGGTCCTCTGGGAGGGCCGTGACCTGCTCAAGATGAGCAAGAAGGAGTGGTTCGGCCTGCGCGGTACCGATATCGCCATGGTCTATCAGGACGCCCTGTCCTCGCTCAACCCCTCCATGCTCATCTCTGCCCAGATGAAGCAGCTCACCAAGCGCGGCGGCACCCGCAGCGCCGAGGAACTCCTGGAGCTCGTGGGCCTCGACCCCAAGCGTACGCTCGAGAGCTACCCGCATGAGCTTTCCGGTGGCCAGCGTCAGCGTGTTCTGATCGCTATGGCCCTTACCCGCGACCCCAAGCTGGTCATCTGCGACGAGCCCACGACCGCCCTGGACGTTACCGTCCAGAAGCAGGTCATCAAGCTGCTCAACGACCTTCAGGCCAAGCTCGGCTTTGCCATGATCTTCGTCTCGCATGACCTGGCGCTGGTCGCCGAGGTCGCCCATAACATCACGGTGATGTACGCCGGTCAGGTTATCGAGCAGGCGCCCACCAAGGAGCTGCTCACCAACCCGATCCACGAGTACACCCGCGGTCTTCTGGGTTCCGTCCTGTCCATCGAGAGCGGTTCGGGCCGCCTGCACCAGGTGCCCGGCGCCGTTCCGAGCCCGCGCGATTTCCCCAAGGGCGATCGCTTCGCGCCCCGCTCGAGCCATCCGCGTATTGGCCTGGACACCCGTCCGGTCTTCAAGCGCGTGCCCGGCACCGAGCACTTCTATTCCGAGCTCCCCGACGAGGTGCTCAAGGCAAATGGTTTGACCCCTCACGCGGAGGTGATGTAGATGAGCGAGACCGCAGTCAACGGCGTCGAGCCGATCATCTTCCTTGATGACGTCCACGTCACCTTTAGGACCCGTACCGGCTCGATTCTGCACCCTAACCTGGTTCACGCCGTCCAGGGTGTAACGATTAGGCTCATGCCCGGTCAGACGATCGGCATCGTCGGCGAGTCCGGTTGCGGTAAGTCCACCACCGCCAACGTCATGTGCGGCCTGCAGGCCCCCACGAGCGGCAAGGTCTACTTTAAGGGCAAGGACGTTACCAAACGTACCGCCGAGGACCGTCGCCACATGGGTCGCGTCATCTCGGTCGTGTTCCAGAACCCGGCCACGGCACTCAACCCCCGCATGGTCGTTCGCGAGCAACTGCTCGATCCCATGCGCGTCCACAACCTGGGTACTGAGGCCGAGCAGGAGAAGCGCGTCAAGGAGCTCTTGGAGCTCACCGGTCTGCCCAGCTCCGCCGCCGAGGTTCTTCCCGGCCAGCTTTCGGGCGGCCAGCGCCAGCGCGTCGCAATTGCCCGTGCCCTGTCGCTGAACCCCGATGCCATCATTGCCGACGAGCCCACCTCGGCTCTGGACGTTTCGGTCCGCGCGCAGATTCTGAACCTGCTGACCGACCTTAAGAAGGAGCTCGGCCTGGCCATGGTGTTCATCAGCCATGACATCCAGACGGTCCGCTATATCTCTGACGACATCATCGTTATGAATGGCGGCAAGATCGTCGAGCAGGGCGAGGCCAAGCAGGTCTTCCAGCACCCCCAGGACCCCTACACCAAGATGCTGCTCGGCGCTGCGCCGTCGCTGCTGCATCCCAAGCTCGGCGAGTAGCCTCGCTTTCCCTCCCGTGCGCCCGGTTCCCTTGCCGGGCGCACCTCCGTTGCGATTTCGAAAGGTTGGGTTCACGAGCCATGCCAAGTGCTCAGGAGCTACAACATCAATTTGGTGAATATCGAGGCGCCATGCCCCGTCCATCAGATTTCGATCTCTTTTGGAATGACCGCATGGCCGAGGCCGATGCCGTCGAGCTCGACTATGCGATCGAGGCGGCATCGGTCACCGATGCCGTGACCTGCCAGCTTTTCGACCTCTGGTATACCGGCATGTGTGGCGCTCGCCTGCATGCCAAGTACCTTAAACCCGTCTCGGACGAGCCCGTGCCATTGGTACTTCAGTTCCATGGGTATCCGGGTGCAAGCCGCAGCTGGTTTGAGCAGGCGTCGTTTGCGGGCATGGGCATGGCACTCATCGCCCTCGACTGCCCCGGCCAAGGAGGTCCCTCCGAGGACATTGGTGGATTTGAGGGCACAACGGTCGCGGGCCATATCGTCGCCGGTATCGACGGTGATCCGGCCAACCTCTACTATGTCCGCTTGCACCAAGATATTCGCATCCTGTGCCGCATCGTTCGCGAGCTCGAGGGCATCGATCTTGCCCGTGTGTTTGTGAACGGCGCGTCGCAGGGTGGCGGTTTGGGCATTGCGACCTGTGCACTTAACAGCGAGCTTATCAATCGCGCCGCCATCCTCTATCCCTTCCTGTCGGATTTCCGCCTGGTCTGGGATTTGGATGCCGACGACATTGCCTACGAGGGCCTGCGCTATTGGTCTCGCTGGTTTGACGAGGACTCGACTCGTATCGACGAAGCCTATGCCAAGCTGGCGTACTTCGATTCCAAGAACTTTGCCCCTATGGTCAAATGCCCCGTGCTGTTTGGCACCGGCACAGCCGATACCGTCTGTCCGCCAGCGACGCAGTTTGCGGTCTATAACAACCTGACCTGTGAAAAGCGTCATGAGTTCTTTGAAGGCTTTGGCCACGAGGAGATTCAGGATTTTGACGATCTGATCATTCCGTTTTTCTGCAAGGGAGGGAAGGCTCATGTCTAAGTGCGAGAGCAATGTCGGCGAGCTGATTGTCCCCGACCTTGTGGGGATTCCCGGAACGGTTTCGTCAAGGCTCTCTGAATATCGGGACTGGCACGGTGATGTTCAGGCAGATGTTTCTGATTTGGAGACATGTGCTATGGATCTTGAGATTCAAGGCCTGGCCATTACGGCGATCGATTTCGCCAATCCGTATGCCCGCTACTCCGAGGTTTCCTTTGAGCTTGGTGGCGATGTGGTCCACGCACGTTTGATCGAGCCTGCCGGTTGCGCCCGAGCATCCGAGCTTGTGCCGCTATGTCTGATGTTTCACGACATCGACCGACCCGTGCGGGGATGGCATCACATGACGAGGTTTGCGGCCATGGGATATGCCGTGCTTGCGCTGGACGATGAGGCGATTGGACCCAGCGATCTGCGGCAGGGGATTACCTCGCCCGCTTTTGTCAGGCGCGTCCGTTGGGGCTGCGCGTTGGCGGAGGTCGCGCGCAATCTTGATGGCATGGACCCCGAACGCATCTTTGCATGGGGCGAGGGTCTTGGCGGCGGAGTCGCGCTGGCGGTTTCTGCTCTGGACGAGCGGGGCCTCGCCCGCACGGCGGTTGCCAATCCGCTTCCTGGCGGCCTCGAGGTGCTGCCGTCTCGGGTGCGCGGATCGGTGCTCATGGGCACATCGCTTATGGATACCGTGAGCGATCCCAAGGATCAGTTTGCCGTATTCAACGGTCTTGAGTGTGACCGGAGGCATATCATCTATGCAAAATACGCTCACGAGCGCATCAATGCGTTCGAAAACGAAGTCGTAGACTTTTTTAACCAAACGTTCTACTCGTGTTCTTTGGCCTAGACGGCCTGGACACTGCCAACAAGAGTGGGTGGCATAGGGCCGCCCGCCAGACAACTAAGGAGATTCTTGTGGCAACTCAGAAATTCACCGGCGTTATCCCTCCCGTCGTTGTTCCCGATACCGAAGATCATCAGCTCGATGTTGCCTCCTTTGAGCGCAGCATCAACCGCATGATCGATGCCGGCGTCGATGGCCTGTTCTTCTTGGGCTCTTCGGGTGAGGTCGTTTTCTCCACCGACGAGCGTCGTCGCCAGATCATCGCCGAGGCCGTCCGCATCGTCGACCACCGCGTTCCTGTTCTGGTCGGCATCATCGATACCGAGACCGAGCGCATGATTGAGCACGGCAAGGTCGCTCAGGAGCTGGGCGCCGATGCCCTCGTCGCCACCTGCCCGTTCTATGCCCTGCAGGGCATGACCGAGGTCGAGGAGCACTTCCGCATCCTGCACGAGGAGCTTGACCTGCCCATCTTTGCCTATGACATTCCCGTCTGCGTTCACACCAAGCTCCCCTGGAAGCTCCTTGCCAAGCTCGGCGCCGAGGGCGTCCTTGCTGGCGTCAAGGATTCCTCGGGTGATGACATCTCGTTCCGCTACCTCGTTCAGGAGAACGAGAAGAACGGCCATCCGATGAGCATCCTCACCGGTCACGAGGTTGTCGTCGACGGCGCTTACCTCGGTGGCGCCGACGGTTCTGTCCCGGGCCTTGCCAACGTTGAGCCCGAGGGCTACGTGCGCCAGTGGAAGGCCGCTCAGGCCGGTGACTGGGCTACCGTCAAGGCCGAGCAGGATCGCCTCAACGAGATCTCCCACATCTGGGATGTCACCTCGGGCGTCCAGGGCTATGCCGGTGGCGTCGGCGCCTTCAAGACCGCTATGAACCTCATGGGCATCTTCGACAGCCCGACCATGCCGCGCCCGGTGAAGGCCATGACCGGCGAGAACGTCGAGGCGATTAGGAAGGTCCTTCAGGACAACGGTCTCCTGTAAAGCTTCCCAGGCACCCGACCTCGCCGTTCAACCGTGTGGCCATGACCCATTAGGTCAATGGCCACACGGTTTCTCGGCGATCTCGGACACCTGGAAAACCTTTACTGCGCTGTGACGGCTAGCCTGACGGCGCATTTCCTGTAGTTGTTTTTATCTCCGAAGGAGAGCGACATGGAGAACAAGTACGTCTGCTCTGTCGATATCGGCGGAACTAAAATTGCGACTGCCATCATGGAGTACCCGGCTGACGGTAGTGTGCCCCATCCCGTTTTTGAGGCCGAGGTTCCCACAGAGGCCCAAGAGGGCGGCGAGGCCGTCTTCCAGCGTATCGAGGCGTCTATCAAGGCCGCTCTTGAGGCGAATCCCGATGTCGAGGTTCTCGGTGTCGGTATCGGTGCCGCAGGCGTCGTCGATCCCAAGACGGGCGCCATTGCGTATGCCAATGAGATCATGCCCGGCTGGTCCGGCGTTCAGTTGGGGCCGCGTCTGCGCGAGGACCTTGGTCTTCCCGTTGCCGTTGTGGGCGACGTGCAGGCTCATGCTCTGGGCGAGGCCCACTGGGGTGTCGGCAAGGGCAAGTTCTCCGTCTTGTGTCTTGGCATCGGTACGGGTATCGGCGGCGCATATGTCGAGAACGGCCGCGTGATGCAGGGCTTCCATGGTGCTGCTGGCCATATGGGCCACATCGAGTGCTCGGCTGCCGTCGGCATTCCCTGCGCCTGCGGGCGTTCCGGCCATCTGGAGTCGGTTGCTTCGGGCACTTCCATTGGTCGTATGTACGATGAGCGCTTTGGCCGCGTCGACCCCAGCCGTCCTTCGGTCGGTCGCGATGTGAACGACCTGTGCCGTGCAGGCGACGCAAAGGCGACCGAGGTCATCCATGATGCCGGCTTTGCGCTGGGTGCCAGCTTGGGCTCGCTCGCTAACATCCTGGACCCTGAGGTCATCGTGCTTTCGGGCGGCGTGATTCACCAAGGTCCCGATTGGCGTTCGCAGACGTGGAAGGATTCGGTGCACGAGGGCTATGCCAGCCAGGCGCTCGATCCGCTTCAGGACACGCCGATCCTCATCGGTTCTCTGGAGGGCGATGCTCCGCTCATCGGTGCCGCTGAGCATCTTCTTGCCTCGTTGAAGTAAACGTATCTGCTGTAGGAGCCTCCCGAGACAACACGCCTCGGGAGGCTGTTCTGAGAAAGGTTGCAGCCTTATGACCGTCGATCCTTTGATTCAATCCCTGAAGGGCAAGCTCGTCGTGAGCGTTCAGGCGTATATGGGCGAGCCGCTTCGTACGCCCGAGACCATGGCTCAAATGTCTCGCGCTTGCGAGCTTGGCGGCGCCGCCGCCATTCGCTGTCAGGGCCTTGCCGACATTGCCGCTATTAAGGGTCGCTGTGAGGTTCCCGTCATCGGCCTGTGGAAGGATGGACACGAGGGCGTTTACATCACGCCGACGCTGCGTCACGCTCGCGCCTGCGTTGCTGCCGGTGCCGATATCGTGGCGATCGACGCCACCGATCGTCCGCGTCCCGATGGCAAGACCGTCGAGGATACCTTCCGCCCGCTGCACGAGGAGGGCGTGCTCCTGATGGCGGATTGTGCCACCATCGAGGACATTCGCCGTGCGGTTGATATGGGCTTTGACCTGGTATCCACCACGCTTTCTCACGGCGTCGCCGCCATCGACTGCACCATGGCCGATGGCCCCGACCTGCCACTCCTGCGTCAGGCGACCGAGGAATTCCCCGGTCTTCCCATCATCTGCGAGGGCCGCGTGCACACGCCCGAGGAGGCTCGCGCTGCGATCGATGCTGGCGCCTGGGCCGTTGTCGTCGGCACCGCCATCACGCACCCCACGAGTATTACGAGTTGGTTCAAGGCTGCGCTTGAGGCGTAAGACAGGCCTCGTATCCGCTCGGGGCGGTATACTCAATATAGGCAATTGACCGCGCGGGATCCGGGTTGCTGGGTCCCGCGCTTGTTTTTGGGAGGCAGCACATGCAAAAGGGAGATGCCATGGATGCGGCGGAGCGCTCGGAGCGCATCCCCGATATCGTCATCATCACCGGAATGTCCGGATCGGGCCGCACACAGGCCATGCACGTGTTCGAGGACATGGGCTATTTTTGCATTGATAACCTACCTCCGCGTCTCATCGCCCAGCTTGCCGAGCTCGTCGGCATCAATACGGGCGTGGGCAGGCATCTCGCCGTCACCTGCGATTTGCGTAGCCAGGGACTGTTTGACGAGTTGCTCGATGCGGTCGCCGCGCTCGAAGAGCGCGAGATGAGCTGCGACATCGTGTTCCTGGAGGCTTCTGACGAGGTGCTGATTCGTCGCTACAGCGAAAATCGCCGCCGTCATCCCATTGCCAAGCCGGGGGAGACTACGGCCGATGCCATTCAGCGCGAGCGCCTTCAGCTGCAGGGCGTGCGCGATCGAGCCGATATGATTATCGACACGAGCCGCCTGCGCACCTCTGCCCTGCGCAACAAATTGCGCATGGCGTTCTCCGAGTTGTCCGACCAGCAGCTCATGGACGTTCACGTGTTCTCGTTTGGCTTTAAGCACGGTATGCCCGTCGAGGCGGACATTATGATCGACGTTCGCTTCCTGCCCAATCCGTTTTACGATCCCGAGATGCGTACCATGACCGGTCTCGATAAGAAAGTCTCCGACTTTGTTCTGGACCATCCCAAGACCCAGGAGTTCTGGAAGGCCTGGACGCAGCTGCTCGATACGGTGATGCCGGGCTATATCGCGGAGGGTAAGCCGCAGCTTTCTATCGCCATCGGCTGCACGGGCGGACAGCACCGTAGCGTCGCCATTGCCGAGGCCACGGCCCGTTACCTGGAAGGCGCCCAGTATCACGTGAGCATCTCCCACCGCGACCTGTCGCGCGCCAACACGAAGGCATAGGCCTGCATGTCGTTTACCGCTGAGGTGCGCGACGAGCTTGCGCGCTGCGAACCCGAATGTGAATACTGCGATTTGTCGACGCTTGCCGCCCTGACGCGTGTGAGCGGTACGCTTTCGTTGGCCGGCTCCGGGCGGTATCGTTTGACGGTCGCGACCGAGACGGGAGCCGTCGCGCGCACGATGATCACGCTGACGCATCGCATCCTTAAGCTCAAAACGGAATTCACCGTTCGTAAATCGGTCTTGCATAAGGTCCGTAACTATCTCATTACCCTGCCCGATCAACCCGACCTGGACAAGGCTCTGGTGCTGCTGGGCATTCTAGACCGCAGGGGAGGGCTCGTTGCTGGTGTTCCCCGACACATCGTTGCCCGTCCCTGCTGCAGGCTTGCCTACATCCGCGGCGCGCTCATCGCGGGCGGCTTCGTGGCCGATCCACGCGGCGATTTTCATTTGGAGATCGCGGTGCAGGGCGAGCAATATGCCAAGGGGCTTTGCGACCTGTTGGGGCAGATTGGGGTCCATGCTCGTGTTAATGCGCGGCGGGGGTCATATGCCGTGTACATTAAGAGCGCCGAGGAAATCGAGCATTTATTAAAGCTGATTGGTGCCAAGCGCAGCGTTGCCGAGATTGAGGAGGCGCGCGCGGTCAAGTTGGTTAAGAACGATGTGAACCGTCGCGTGAACGCCGAGCTCGCCAACCAGACCAGAAGCGCCGGTGCTGCCCAACATCAGCTTGCGCTTATCGATGAGCTCGAGCAGCGCGGCCTTCGCGATGCGCTTCCGGATGCCTTGGCGGTCTTTTGCGACCTGCGCGAGCGCTATCCCGATCTGTCGCTGCGTGATTTAGGGGAGATGGCTGACCCTCCCTTGTCGAAGTCGGCCCTCTACCATCGAGTTTTGAGGCTTGAAAAGCTCATTGAAGCAAACGGGTAGTTTAAAGTATCGACTTATATACGGATTTAGCTGCTATTTTATTCTTTAAAACGTTTTAACGTAAATTTGATTTTCAATTTCGAGCATTCTCGTGAAATTCAAGTCAAAAAAAAGGTATATTAGGCGAGTGGTTAGTTTGTGGGCCTCAACGGCGGGCGCTGTAGCTTGCGGGGGCCTTACGAAAGGAGACACAATGGCAGTAAAGGTTGCTATTAACGGCTTCGGTCGCATCGGTCGTCTGGCTTTCCGTCAGATGTTCGGTCATGAGGGCTCCGAGATCGTCGCTATCAACGACCTCACCTCTCCCGATATGCTCGCTTACCTGCTGAAGTACGACTCCACGCAGGGCAACTACGCTCGCGATCACGAGGTCGTTGCTGGCGAGGATTCCATCACCGTTGACGGCAAGGAGATCAAGATCTACAAGGAGGCCGACGCCAACAACCTGCCTTGGGGCGACCTCGACGTCGACGTCGTTCTCGAGTGCACCGGCTTCTACACCAGCAAGGCTAAGGCTCAGGCCCACATCAACGCTGGCGCCAAGAAGGTCGTCATCTCCGCTCCGGCCGGCAGCGATCTGCCCACCATCGTGTACAACGTCAACCACGAGACGCTGACCGCTGAGGACAACATCATCTCCGCTGCTTCCTGCACCACCAACTGCCTCGCCCCGATGGCCAAGGGTCTGAACGACTTCGCTCCCATCGTGTCCGGCATCATGACCACCATTCACGCCTGGACCGGCGACCAGATGCCGCTCGACGGCCCGCAGCGCAAGGGCAACAAGCGTCGTAGCCGCGCCTGCGCCGTCAACATCGTCCCCAACACCACCGGTGCTGCCAAGGCTATCGGCCTGGTTCTCCCCGAGCTCAACGGTAAGCTCATCGGTGCCGCCCAGCGCGTCCCGACGCCGACCGGCTCCATCACCAACCTCTACGCTGTCGTTGACAAGAAGGTCACCGTCGACGAGGTCAACGCCGCTATGAAGGCCTACGCTTCCACCATCTCCGAGACCTTCGGTTACAACGAGGACGACATCGTCTCCACCGACATCATCGGCGAGACCCACGGCTCCATCTTCGACGCCACTCAGACCATGTGCTCTGACCTCGGCAACGGCCAGACCCTCGTTCAGGTCACCTCTTGGTACGACAACGAGAACTCCTACACCTCTCAGATGGTCCGCACCATCAAGTACTTCGAGAAGTTCGTTGCTTAATTTAGCTTTTAGCGAATAGCTCGTTGAGCGTCTAAAGAAGGGCGCGGCCTCATAGGGCTTACACCCTAGGGTCGCGCCCTTTTTATAGGAAATCGTCTGCCGTAATGGGAGGCAGACACGTACGAAAGGTAGAAGCAAACATGGCCTTTACCAAGAAGACCGTCCGCGACATCGATGTCGACGGCAAGCGCGTTCTCGTCCGCGTTGACTTCAACGTGCCTATCAAGGATGGCGTCGTTGGCGATACCACCCGCATCAAGGCTGCCCTGCCCACCATCAACTACCTCGTTGAGCACAACGCTCGCGTCATCCTCATGAGCCACCTCGGCCGTCCCGATGGCACCGGCTTCCAGCCCGAGCTGTCCCTCGAGCCCGTCGCCAAGAAGCTCGCTGAGCTCTCTGGTCTCGATGTTGCCTTTGTCGCCGACACCTACGGCGAGAAGGCTGCTGAGGCTGTTGCCGCCGTCGAGCCGGGCAAGGTCCTCGTTCTCGAGAACGTCCGTTTTGACAAGCGTGAGAAGAAGAACGATCCCGAGATCGCCAAGAAGCTCGCTTCCTATGGTGACGTCTTCGTTCTCGATGCCTTCGGCACCGCTCACCGCGCCCAGGGTTCCGTCGTGGGCCCCGCCGCTTACCTGCCTGCCGTCGCCGGCTTCCTGCTCGAGAAGGAGGTCGACACGCTGACCGGCATCTTCGCCGAGCCCGAGCGCCCCTTCGTCGCTATCGTCGGCGGTTCCAAGGTTTCCTCCAAGATCGGCGTTCTCGATCACCTCATCGACTCCGCTGACACCCTGATCATCGGTGGCGGCATGGCCTACACCTTCTTCCTGGCTCAGGGCCTGACCGTCGGTCAGTCCCTCAAGGAAGAGGACTGGGTCGAGCGCGCCGGCGAGATGCTCAAGAAGGCCGAGGAGAAGGGCGTCAAGATCCTGCTCCCCATCGACAACCGCGTTGCCGATCACTTTGGCGAGGACGCTGTCCCCGAGGTTGTCGCTTCCGACGCTATCCCCGACGATCGTGAGGGCATGGACATCGGCCCCAAGACCGAGGAGCTCTACGCCGAGGCCGTCAAGGGCGCCAAGACCGTGTTCTGGAACGGCCCCATGGGTGTATTCGAGTTCGACAACTTCGCTCACGGCACCCAGGCTATCGCCGAGGCCGTCGCCGAGGCCGACTGCACCTCGATCATCGGCGGTGGCGACTCCGTCGCAGCTGTCAACAAGTTCAACCTGGCCGACAAGATGAGCTGGATCTCCACCGGTGGTGGCGCTTCCATGGAGCTCGTCGAGGGTAAGGCCCTGCCCGGAGTGGAGGCGCTTCTCGATGCCTAATCGCACCCTTCTTATCGCTGGTAACTGGAAGATGAACAACGACGTCGCCGAGGCCGCCAAGCTCGCCGATGAGCTGGCTCAGGCTCTGCCCGAGGTTCCGGCTGGCGTCGAGGTGCTCGTCTGCCCTCCGACCATTGACATCACCACGGTTCATGACCGTATTCAGGCTGCCCCCATCGCCCTCGGTGCTCAGAACGTGTACTGGGAGGCCAAGGGTGCCTTCACCGGTGAGTCCTCTTGCGACATGCTCAAGTCCGCTGGCTGCACCTACTGCATCATCGGTCACTCCGAGCGTCGCGACTACTTCCACGAGACCGACGAGGATCAGAACAAGAAGGCCAAGGCCCTCGTTGCCGCCGGTCTTGTTCCCGTCTTCTGCTGCGGCGAGTCCCTCGAGGTCCGCGAGGCTGGCACCTATGTCGAGCACGTCGTGAACCAGGTCAAGGCTGGCCTTGCTGGTCTTGAGATCACCTGCCCCAAGCAGGTCGTCGTCGCCTACGAGCCCATCTGGGCTATCGGCACCGGCAAGACCGCTACCGCCGAGGACGCTCAGGAGGTCTGCGGCGCTATCCGTGAGACCCTCAAGGAGATGTTCGGCGAGGAGCTCGCCGACGGTATCCGCGTCCTGTACGGTGGTTCCGCTAAGCCCGGCAACATTGCCGAGCTCGTCGCCAAGCCTGACGTTGACGGCGCCCTCGTGGGCGGCGCTTCGCTCAAGGCTGCCGACTTCGCCTCTATGGTCGTCAAGGCAGGCGAGTAGGACATATGGCACAGCGTCATCTTCCTGCACTCCTGATCATCATGGATGGCTGCGGCCTTGCTCCGGCTGATGGCGAGAACGCCGTCGCCGCTGCCAAGACGCCCTTCCTTGATAGCCTGTACGAGAAGTATCCTCACACCACGCTCGGTGCTTCGGGCGAGGACGTGGGCCTTCCCGACGGCCAGATGGGCAACTCCGAGGTGGGTCACCTCAACATCGGTGCCGGCCGCATCGTGTTCCAGGAGCTTTCGCGCATCAACAACGCCATCAAGGACGGCTCCATCGCCAAGAACGAGGTCTTCGTCAAGGCTATGGACGACGTCAAGGCCGAAGGCAAGACCCTGCACCTCATGGGCCTTATGAGCCCTGGCGGTGTTCATTCTCACATGAACCACGTCGAGGCTCTGGTCAAGATGGCTGCCCAGCATGGCGTCAAGACCGTTCGCGTCCACGCCTTCATGGATGGCCGCGACGTCGACCCGCAGTCCGGTGCCGGCTACATGAGCGAGTTCTGCGCTTTCCTGGCTAAGATCTCCGAGGAGACCGGTTGCGACGCTCGCGTTGCCACCGTTTCGGGCCGCTATTGGGCCATGGACCGCGACAACCGCTGGGAGCGCATCCAGCGTGCCTACGACGTCATGGTCAACGCGTCCGATGCCGATACCGACCCCGTTGCCGGTATCAAGGCCTACTACGAGAAGGATCCGCGCGGCGACGAGTTCGTCGAGCCCTTCGCTGCCCACAACGAGGGCATTCACGAGGGCGACGCGGCCATCTTCTTCAACTTCCGTCCCGACCGCGCTCGTCAGATGACTCGTGTGTTCACGGACAAGGAGTTCGACGGCTTTGAGCGCGAGCAGATTAAGCTTTCGCACTTTGTGACGATGACCGAGTACGATCCGACGTTTGACGTCGAGGTCGCCTTCCCCAAGACATTCCCCGAGAACGTTCTGGCCGACGTTATCGCCGCCAATGGCCTGAAGCAGCTGCACACCGCCGAGACCGAGAAGTACGCCCATGTGACGTTCTTCCTCAACGGCGGCATCGAGGAGCCCAAGGAGGGCGAGGAGCGCGTGCTCGTCGCTTCCCCCAAGGTTGCTACCTACGATCTGCAGCCCGAGATGAGCGCTCCCGAGGTTACCGAGAAGCTCGTCGCCGCTATTAACGAGGATCGCGCTGATTTCTACATCGTGAACTTCGCGAACTGCGACATGGTTGGTCACACCGGCGTGTTCGACGCCGCCGTTAAGGCCGTCGAGGCTGTTGACGATGCTCTGTCCAAGGTTGTCCCGGCGATTCTCGCCAAGGGCGGCTTTGCGCTGATTACCGCCGACCATGGCAACGCCGATCACATGTTTGACGTTGCTTCCGACGGTTCCAAGCATCCGTTTACGGCTCACACCACCAACCGCGTGCCGTTCATCATCGTTGATGATAAGGCCAAGCTCACCGGTATCGAGGACGGCCGTCTTTCCGATATCGCTCCGACCATGCTCACCATGGCTGGTATTGAGCCTTCCGCCGAGATGACGGGTCGCGTGCTCGCCACCGAGGCCTAATAGAAAACAAATACCGTTTTCTAGTAAGGGGGTTGTCCACAACCGGACGACCCCCTTTTTGGAATTTCTGCCATTTCTACCCCGTCCCTAAATGGCAGGTGGGGGAGTGTTGGAGGTTGTGGTACAGTACTGGAGTTTGAATTGTTCTATTAAGGAGCTTATCTATGGGTCCGTTTCAGATTCTTCTGTTTGTCGTTTGGGCTGTTTCTGCCGTGGCGCTGACGATTCTCGTTCTGATGCATTCCGGTAAGGGCACCGGCGTTTCGGATATGATCGCTAGCTCGCTGTATAACTCCAGCTCTGCCACGGGCGTCATGGAGCAGAACCTCGATCGCCTGACGGTAATTATGGCCGTCGTTTTTGCCGTGTGTGTCGTTCTGTGCATGTTTTTCTTCCCGCAGGGCATCGTCGGCTACTAAGCATCGGCGTATATACGTTTGTAAGGGGTCCCGCATGTGCGGGGCCCTTTTTGTTTACAGACTTGTAACAGAGCCAAAATATCCCCACATACTTCGCCCAACTAAAGAAATTCTCGACCGTTAACCGGAATCAGCGCCAAATTGTGCATAAAATGCGCTACTGTATTGCAAAACGTTGGCCCGCATTGCATAACCAGCCATAACAGCGGACCGCGTTTGAATGGTTCGATTGGGCTGTCTCGACGTTGCCCGGCCGAATTCACTTTGTCCTATCTCATAAGGAGGATGGCATGGCTGATTCTATGTTCCACCAGCCCGTTATGGGTCGTCGCGCCTTTGTTGGCGGCACCCTCGCTGCGAGCTCCATGGCTTTTCTTGCCGCATGCGGCAAGAAGGGCGGCGACGCTTCCGGTTCTGAGTCCGGTTCGACGCTGAACTTCTACATCAACAACCCGGTCTGCATCGACCCCTACAACGTCCAGGAGGATCAGGGCACTCAGGTCGAGTACCAGCTCTTCGACGCTCTGACGGAGTACGATAACGAGAAGGGCGAGATCGTTCCGCTGGCTTGCGAGTCCTTTGAGGCTAACGACGACGCCACCGAGTTCACCTTCAAGATCAAGAAGGCCAAGTTCCATAACGGTGACGACGTTACCTCCAAGTCCTTCAAGCTCGGTTGGGAGCGCCTGGTCAACACCAAGTCGGCCATCGCTACCGAGTATGGTCCTTCCGAGGTCTCCTATCACCTTTCCATGGTCGAGGGCTATGACGATCTGGTTGCCGGTAAGGCTACCGAGCTGACCGGTGTCACCTGCCCGGATGACGAGACCCTCGTCGTCAAGCTGACTTCTGCCTACGCCGACTTCCCCTTCGTCGCCTCTCACCCGGCTCTGTCCCCGGTTCCCGAGTGCGCCGAGACCGATGTCAAGAGCTTCTATCTTGCCCCGGTCGGCAACGGCCCGTTCATGATGGACGGTAAGTGGGAGGATGGTCAGGAGATCAACCTCAAGAAGTTCGACGATTATTATGGCGACAAGGCCAAGATCGACGCCATCCACTTCCAGGTCATCAAGGACGTGGAGACCGCTTACAAGGAGTTCCAGGCCGGTAACCTTGATGTCTGCGACGTTCCCGTTGCTCAGATCGACGCCGCCAAGAAGGACCGCGGCGAGTCCAAGGATGGCTACACCATGAGTGATGGTGCGCGCATGCTGCTCGGTTCCGAGCCTTCCACGTACTATCTGACGTGCAACACCACGGCCGAGCCGTTCAACAACGCTGACCTGCGTAGGGGCATCTCCCTGGCTATCAACCGTGAGGCCATCTGCAAGACCATCTTCAAGGGCACCCGTACCCCCGCTGACGGCATCGTTCCTCCGGGAATCGCCGGCTACAAGGAGGGCGCATGGGAGTTCTGCGCCTACGACGTCGACAAGGCTAACGAGTACCTCGACAAGGTCGCTCCCGCTGGCGCTAACGGCGATCGTGGCATCAATGTGACCCTGTCCTACAACCAGGACGGCGGCCACAAGGAGATCATGGAGTCCATCATCGGCGACCTCGCCAAGGTGGGCGTCACCGCCGTCTCCGATACCCCTGAGTGGTCTGCCCTGCTCGAGCAGTATCAGAACTTCAACTATCAGTTCGGCCGTCTGGGCTGGATCGCCGATTACCCGATCATGGACAACTTCCTGTATCCGCTGTTCCACTCCGACTCCCTGGGTGGCGACAACCGCTCCGGTTACAGCAACCCCGACTTTGACGCCAAGGTTGACGAGGCCCGTGCCACGGTTGACGACGACGAGCGTATCGCCAAGATGCAGGAGGCCGACGCCATGGTCGCCGCCGACTGCCCGGTCATCCCGGTGATGTTCTACACGCACACCATCGCTGGCTCCGACCGCGTCAAGTACCTCTACGTTGATCCGCAGAAGCACGCCGATCTGGGTACCGCTGAGCTCGCCTAAGAGTTTGCAGCTTCCGTGAGGGTCAAGTATTTACGTAGACCTCATGGGAAACATACAGTTCCCCCTAACCTGGGGTAAACTGGCTGATGGTAATTTTGGGATGCCGGTCTGGCGATCGGCATCCCATTTAGGTTAATCCCTAGATAGGGGAGTGGTATGGGTAAGTACATCGTTAAACGTGTGCTTCAGTTCATCCCGGTGTTTTTGGGCGTCACGCTGATTCTGTTCGCCCTCCAGAATATCGTGCCGGGAGATCCGATCAAGCTGATCGGTGGAGACAAGGCTCTGTCCCCCGAGGTAGAGCTTCAACTTCGCGTGCGCTATCACCTGGTCCAGACGGACGAGGACGGTAACGCGATCCTTGACGAGAACGGCGATCCCGTTCAGACGTCGCTTGTAGACCGTTATCTGTATTACATGAACGGTCTGCTTCATGGCGATCTGGGTAATTCGTACCAGCGCAAGCTGCCGGTTACGGAAATCTTTGCCCAGAAGTATCCGTATACGGTCAAACTCGCCGCGTGCGCCATCGTGCTCGAGGCGATCATGGGTATCGGTGCGGGTATCATTTCGGCGGTAAAGCGTTATTCCTTCTGGGATATTTTGGTAACGCTGACCACGTCGATCCTCGTTGCCGTTCCCGCCTTCTGGCTCGGCATGCTGCTGCAGCTGTTCTTCGGCGTCATCCTTAAGGATGTCACCGGCGGCGCATTCTCCATGCCGATTTCGGGTGCCGGCGGTTCCAGCTCTCAGTATCAGGATTGGATGCACTATGTGCTTCCGACCATTACGCTGGCTTCGGTTTCGACCGCTTATGCTGCCCGCATTATGCGTTCGCAGCTGCTTGACGTCATGAACCAAGATTACATTCGTACGGCAAAGGCCAAGGGTCTCTCCAATCGCGCGATCATCATCAAGCATGCGCTTAAGAATGCACTCATCCCCGTCGTTACCTATATTGGTGTCGACTTTGGCGGCATGCTTTCGGGTGCCATCCTGACCGAAACGGTCTTTAACTGGCCCGGTATCGGCTATGAGGTCTATCGCGCCATTAGCATGCGTGACTGGCCCATCGTTATGGGCGGCGTTACGCTCATCGTCGTCGTCGTCATGGTGATCAACCTGCTCGTCGACATTAGCTATGCATTCCTCGACCCGCGCATCCGCCTTGGCGGTCCGTCGGATAAGGCCTAAGGGAGGTACGTCTCATGCAGGAAACTGATTCTCAGTCTCAGGAGCAGGCTACCGCCACCAAGGCCGCATCTGCTCCCGCCAAGTCCCGCACGCTGTGGGGCGACGCTTTTAAGCGTCTTCGCAAGAACAAGCTCGCCGTTATCGGTGTCTGCTGGATTATCGTCGTCGTTTTGGTTGCCCTGACCGCAGATCTGTGGGCTAAGCCCTGGCTCGGTTCGCCGACGGCTTCCGACTCGACCACCATGGCCGAGACGTCGCTGCTGGCTCCGTGTGCCGAGCACCCGTTTGGCACCGACGCCCTTGGCCGCGACATTCTCGTTCGTGTTATCTACGGTGCACGTGTTTCGCTTTCCGTCGGTATTATGGCCACCGCCATCTCCACGGTGATCGGTCTGGTCATGGGCGCCCTTGCCGGTTTCTATGGCGGCATCTGGGATACGATTATCATGCGCTGCGCGGACATCTTCCTGGCGTTCCCGTACGTGCTGTTCGTCGTCGCCATGATCGCCGTTATCGGCCGTGGTCTTCAAAATGTTTTCATCGCCATCGGTATTCTCGGCTGGCCTTCGATTGCGCGCGTCTTTAGATCCGCGATCCTCACGGTCAAAGAGAACGACTATGTTGACGCCGCCCGTGCCATGGGTGCATCCGATGCCCGTATCGTTATGCGCCATATCTTCCCGAACTCCGTTGCTTCCATCGTGGTCTACGCGACCATGAACATCGGCGGCGCTATTCTGACCGAGTCCGCTCTGTCCTTCCTCGGCATGGGCGTTATTCCGCCTACGCCTTCGTGGGGCTCCATGATTCAGGACGGTCAGCAGTATCTTCTGACTGCTCCCTGGATGATGATCATGCCCGGTCTGGCAATTCTCTCGACGGTGCTCGCCTTCACCCTGCTGGGTGACGGTTTGCGCGACGCCCTCGACGTCAAGATGAAGGACGCATAAGGATGAAGAAGAACAAGAACTATGTGGACCTGAAGGACCAGCCGGTTCCCGAGGGCCAGCATCTGCTCGAGGTCGATGACCTTAAGATGTATTTCCACACCGAAGATGGCGTTGTTCGCGCTGTCGACGGTGTCTCCTACACGCTCGATCGTGGCGAGACCCTCGGTGTCGTCGGTGAGTCCGGCTCCGGTAAGTCCGTGACCGCAATGACCATCATGGGCCTTATCTCGATGCCTCCGGGAAAGATTGAGGGTGGCGACGTTCGCTATCGCGGTCGTTCTATCCTCGAGATGACCGAGGAAGAGATGCAGCACGTTCGCGGTAACGATATCGCAATGATCTTCCAGGATCCTATGACCTCCCTGAACCCGGTCTATAAGATCGGCAAGCAGGTGGGCGAGGGACTTCGTCTGCACCGTGGCTACTCCAAGCAGGAGGCGCTCAAGCGCGCCACCGAGCTTTTGGACCTCGTTGGCATTCCCGAGCCCGAGAAGCGCGTCAACGAGTATCCGCACCAGTTCTCTGGTGGCATGCGTCAGCGCGTCATGATTGCCATGGCGCTTGCCTGCGATCCCGATATCCTGATTGCCGACGAGCCCACGACGGCTCTGGACGTTACCATTCAGGCTCAGATTATCGAGCTCATGCAGGAGATGCAGCAGAAGAACGGCAACGCCATTATCATGATTACCCATGACTTGGGCGTCGTCGCCGATATGGCCGATAAGATCATGGTTATGTACGCCGGCCGTCCCGTCGAGTTCGGTACTGCTGAGGAAATCTTCTACGAGAGCCGCCATCCCTACACCTGGGGTCTTATTCGTTCCATTCCGGAGCAGGCCATCGAGGAGAAGAAGCCGCTGACGCCGATTCACGGCAACCCGCCTTCGCTCATGAACCTGCCCGAGGGCTGCGTCTTCTCTCCTCGCTGCCCCTATGCGACGGACAAGTGCCGCAAGCAGCGCCCCGAGCGCGTTGTCACCGAGTCCGGCCACTATTCTGCGTGCCATTATTCCGGTGACCCCGAGTTCCTCAAGAACGCGCCTGAGACGTCCCGCACGCGCAAGGATTCCAAGAAGGGAGGCGAGGCGTAAATGGCAGACAATAACGAGCGCACTCCGCTGCTGAAGGTCGAGCACCTTTCTAAGGAGTTCCCCGCAGAGTCCGGCATGTTCGCCAAGCGTTTTTCCAAGCGCGTCGTCTCTGCTGTAAACGACATCTCGTTTGAGATTTATCCTGGTGAGACCTTTGGTCTGGTTGGTGAGTCTGGTTGCGGTAAGTCCACGACGGGCCGCACCATCATGCGCCTGACCAAGCCGACGGCAGGCAAAGTGTTCTTCCAGGGCAAAGACGTTGCCGAGATGAGCAAGCACGAGATCAAGGATATGCGTCGCGAGATGCAGTTCATCTTCCAGGACCCCTATGCTTCGCTCAACCCTCGTATGACCATCGGCGAAATTGTTTCTGAGCCCATGACCATTCATGGCGTGGGTACAAAGGAAGAGCGTATCGAGCGCGTCCGCGAGCTGCTGGACGTCGTCGGTCTGAACCCCGAGCACATCAACCGCTATCCGCACGAGTTCTCGGGCGGCCAGCGCCAGCGTGTCGGCATTGCCCGCGCCTTTGCGCTCAAGCCCAAGCTGATTATCTGCGATGAGCCCGTCTCTGCGCTTGACGTATCCATTCAGGCCCAGGTTCTGAACCTTCTTAAGGAGCTCCAGGACAAGTTCGGTACGGCTTATCTCTTCATTGCTCACGACCTCTCTGTCGTGCAGCACATTTCTGATCGCGTTGCCGTTATGTATCTGGGCAAGATGGTCGAGGTTTCGGACTGGAAGACGCTCTACAGTGAGCCGCACCACCCGTACACGCAGTCGCTGCTGTCTGCCGTGCCGGTGCCCGATCCGGATATCCAGAAGACCCGCAAGCGCATCATTCTCGCTGGCGATCCGCCGTCGCCGCTGGATCCGCCGACCGGTTGCCGTTTCCACACGCGCTGCCCGATCGCGCAGGGCATCTGCTCCGAGAAGCTTCCCGAGTTTAAGGAAGTCGCACCGGGTCACTGCTGCGCCTGTCACTTCGCGGAGCCGTTCCCGATCAAGGAATCGCACATCGACCTGTAGTCGGTGTTCTCGTTCGAGCCCGCCCTGGTGTTGCTTTTCAGAACGTCCTCGGACATGTCGGAAGCCCCGCTGCGCGCTACGCGCTGCGGGGCTTCCTCCGTCCTGCGGGACGTTCTGAAAAGCAACACCAGGGCGGGCCCTGCGTTAACGCGGCAGAGGGGAGTGAGATTCCTTGATCGCTCACTTAATCTAATAGGAAAGTAGTGAGGCCGGAGCTTTGGCTCCGGCCTCCCCATATAAGGGCTCGGCTTTGCCGAGCCACCAAATTTGCATCAGCCCCAGAACATGTTTGAGAACTGTGCTTGGAGTATGTGTTGGTAGACCCCGAATCGGTGTTGCCTCCCGGCGCATTCCGCAGGGGGAGCGATATTTTGCAGCACGAAGTGCGTAGCAAAATATCGCCCATGCCCGAGGACGCGCCGGGAGGCAACACCGATTCGGGGCCGGGCATACGGATCTACCTGCGCATTTACAAATTCGGGTTGATTTCCGATCTCAGCCGAACACATTGAGCAAATAGGCCGTTCCCGCACCTAGCCGAACGCCCCCGCTGCCCCTCCCGGGGCCCGGGGGCGCCGTTTTCCCAGTTGAAGGAACGGTGGAGATGTGTTTCGATGGGTCCGGTGGCCATGCTCCGCCCGCCGCCCGGCGCCTCTTCCCAGACTCAGCCGAACGGTCGGTTCCGTCTATTCCGTTTTCCCTTTCAGGCTAGGACAGCGGGGCATCGCCCCTTTCCTCGCGCGCCCGCGCGATGAGCCCCGGCGTCAGGTCGAGTTCCTCGACGGGCACGTCCTCCACGCCGTACGCATCCAGCAGCGCCTCCGCGTCGTCGCCGAGCATCGCCCGGAAGGCGCGGGCGGGCGTCGCGAAGCCGAGCGCGCCGCGGGGCTCGGAGTTCACGTGCGACATCGCCAGCGACAGGTCCGCCGGGGCCAGCCGGTCGAACCTGAGGCCGCGGCCCTTGGGCAGCAGCTTCCTGATCTCGACGTGGTTGCGCTCGCAGGCGCCCTTCTGGTCGCTGCGCCCGGGGTCGCAGTAGAACAGCCTCGTCTCGCCGGGCCCCTCGCCGATGAGCGCGGCGATCGCGCCCTCGTCGGAGAACTCGGCGCCGTTGTCGGTGAGCACGGCACGGAAGACCCTCCCCGTGCCGCCGGCGCCCAGCACCGAGCGCACGCCCCCGAGCGCCGCCGCCACGCTCTCGGCGTCCTTCGCCGCCAGCGGCAGCGC
>ENA-OQET01000109-OQET01000109.1-human-gut-metagenome-genome-assembly--contig:-NODE-109-length-43472-cov-4.592156_pt1 | contig 43472 bp, 48 predicted proteins | sample MGYA00242800_ERZ504645 | MGnify/ENA primary metagenome ERZ504645 (study PRJEB26092, sample SAMD00036308) | human gut metagenome | host: Homo sapiens | study: EMG produced TPA metagenomics assembly of... | reverse complement strand
TATAGAAAAACTATGAGAAACACGCTCCGCGAGTTTCTCAAGTTATCGCGGCAGTCGCCAAGGTCTCGTGCAGGCACGGACTTTGGCTCGTTGTCCGCGTAAATTAAAAACCGGAGGACATACATCCTCCGGCCTTTCGCTTATGGTTAATTAGCATTTAACAACGTTGGAAGCCTGCATTCCGCGAGCACCCTCGGTAAGATCGTAAGTAACCGCCTGACCTTCGTCAAGAGTTTTGAATCCTTCACCCTGGATAGCGGAGAAATGTACGAATACATCGTTTCCGTCTTCGCCTGTGATGAAGCCATAGCCCTTCTCTGCGTTAAACCATTTCACTGTTCCCTTGTTCATTGTGAGTTACCTCCATAAAATTAAAAAACTAAGCATGATGTGGGAATGCATATGTTCCCCCATAAGCGAGTGAACTTTTGGTAAAAAAATTCACTAGCTATTACAGATTATATTGAAGGTGAATGCTAATATAATCTCTAATAGCTAGTGACCACGTATTACATCTCAACATCTTCTCGATTGAGACCATTATAATCTTGCAAATCAAAAAATGTCAAGAAAAAACTCTTTATTTCAGGAAAGATTTCGTGTATTATAAAAAGGAATAAATGGTCGGACGACGGCCAGAAGAAAAGAAAGGATCAGAGAACGTAAGATGAGTATCTTAATCAAAAATGGACAGGTCATCGACCCGGCCACCCAAAAAGACGAAATCAGTGATGTTCTGATCGAAAACGGCGTTATTACACGGGTTGAAAAAGGAATCCGCGTAAAAGATGCGCAGGTAATAGATGCAAAAGGCTGCTATGTAATGCCTGGCATCATCGATATGCATGTACATCTCCGCGACCCGGGGCAGACATATAAAGAAGATATTGAAAGCGGTTCGAAAGCAGCAGCAAAAGGAGGCGTGACAACGCTGGTAGCGATGCCGAATACAAAACCGGTCATCGACAGCCCGGACCGCGTCAACTATGTAACGATCAAAGCAGACCGTTTTTCTCCGATTAATGTACTGCAGGCAGGCGCCATCACAGTAGGACAGAAGGGTGAAGAGCTCGCCGATATCGAGGGCATGGTAAAAGCCGGCATCCCGGCGATCAGCGAGGACGGAAAATCCGTTATGAACGCGCTGCTCTACAAAGAGGCCATGGAGATTGCCGCAGAGAAAAACATTCCGGTGCTGGCTCACTGCGAGGACAAGAACCTCGTAAACGGCGGCTGCATGAATGAGGATGCAAACTCGAGAGAGTGGCATCTGCCGGGCATCACAAACTCCGTAGAGAACACGATTGTTGCAAGAGATATCGTACTTGCCGCAGAGACAGGTGCACACCTGCATCTGTGCCACTGCTCGACCAAAGAGAGCGTGGATATGGTGCGTGAGGCGAGAAAGGCCGGCGTTTCGATTTCCGCCGAGGTCTGCCCGCATCACTTTACCCTCTGCAGCGACGACATCGTAAAGGGCGACACCAACTACAAGATGAATCCGCCGCTCCGTACGAAAGAGGATCTCGAGGCACTGCGCCAGGGTCTGAAAGACGATGTCTTCGATGTCATCAGCACCGATCATGCACCGCATGCGCTGACCGAGAAACAGGAGTCCTTCAAGAAAGCTCCGTTCGGCATCGTCGGACTGGAGACGAGCGTGGCTCTTACCATCACCGAACTTGTGGATACCGAGGTCATCACCCCAATGCAGATGGCGGAGAAGATGAGCTACAATCCGGCAAAAATCCTGCACCTGGACAAGAAAGGTTCTCTTGCATCTGGCATGGACGCCGATGTGGTTGTCATCGATCCGGAAGCAGAGTATGTGATCGATCCGAAGGAGTTTGTTTCCAAGGGCAAAAACACTCCGTTCGGCGGCAAGAAAGTGAAAGGAAAAGTTATGGCTACCGTATGCGGCGGCAAGATTGTATACGAAGCTGAGTAATTTCTAATAAGAAAAAACAGAAGAGGAGAGTAAGCAGATGATTAACAAACTGATTGCAAACATTAAAAAAACAAATGCACCGATCGTCGTAGGTCTGGACCCGATGCTGAACTATGTGCCGGAGCACGTACAGAAAAAGGCATTTGCCGAGTACGGAGAGACACTCGAAGGAGCTGCAGAGGCCGTTTGGCAGTTCAATAAAGCGATTGTCGACGCAACATACGATCTGATTCCGGCTGTAAAACCGCAGGTTGCCATGTATGAGCAGTTCGGCGTTCCGGGAATGGCAGCGTATGAGAAGACCGTTTCCTACTGCCAGGAAAAGGGTCTCGTTGTCATCGGCGATATCAAACGAGGCGATATCGGTTCTACTTCTGAGGCGTATGCAGTCGGCCACCTCGGCCACGTGCAGGTGGGAAGCAAATCCTACGCCGGATTCCATGAGGATTTTGCAACTGTCAATCCGTATCTTGGATCTGACGGCGTAAAACCGTTCATCAAGGTCTGCAAAGAGGAGAAAAAAGGTATCTTTGTTCTGGTAAAAACCTCGAACCCGTCCAGCGGCGAGTTCCAGGACCGCATCATCGACGGACGTCCGCTGTATGAGTGGGTCGGCGAGCAGGTTGCCGCGTGGGGCGAGGAGCACATGGGCGATGATTACAGCTATGTGGGAGCTGTTGTCGGCGCTACGTACCCGGAGATGGGCAAGGTGCTGCGTAAGGTAATGCCGAAATCCTACATCCTGGTACCGGGCTACGGTGCACAGGGTGGAAAAGGAAAAGACCTCGTTCACTTCTTCAATGAGGACGGACTGGGTGCAATCGTAAACTCTTCGAGAGGTATTATCGCTGCTTACAAACAGGAAAAATATGCCGAGTTTGGCACTGAGAACTTTGCGGATGCTTCGAGAGCAGCTGTAAAGGATATGGTTGAGGATATCAGCGGGGCGCTTGCTGCTGCAAAATAAGAATACAGGGTGAAAAGCTCAGAAGGTCTGCCGGGTAGATGTTATGTCCGCCGGAGGATATTTTGGGCTTTTCGCCGATTCAAGAAAATAAAAGGAGTGTTCAGCTTATGAAAATCAAGGAATGCTGTACTGTGGAAAGTCAGGAGTGCATTGCAAAAGGAATTTACAGCATGTGGATTTCCACGAAAGTGATTGCGAAAGAGGCGAAGGCCGGCCAGTTTATTTCTCTGTTTTCGAAGGACGGCAGCCGTCTTCTGCCGCGTCCGATTTCTCTTTGTGAGATCGACCGAGAGGGAGGAAGACTTCGGATTGTCTACCGTGTGGCAGGTGCAGGAACGGAGGAGTTTTCGCATCTGAAAGCGGGGGATGAGGTTGATATTTTAGGGCCGCTTGGAAATGGATTCCCGATCGAGGAAGGTAAGGGAAAACGTGTGATGCTGATGGGCGGCGGTATCGGTGTTCCGCCGATGCTGCAGACGGCGAAGGATCTTGGAACGGACACGATCATCTGCTGTGGTTACCGCGATGAGTTGTTCTTAAATGAGGAGTTTGCTGCGGCAGGCGATCTTCATATTGCAACGGAGGACGGAAGTGCCGGTGTGAAGGGCAATGTGATGGATGCGGTGCGCGAGGATCATCTGGAAGCAGATGTAATTTTTGCCTGCGGTCCGGCTCCGATGCTGCGTGCGATTAAGGCGTACGGTCTGGAAAAGGGAATTCCATGCTGGATTTCGATGGAAGAGAAGATGGCGTGCGGCGTTGGCGCATGTCTTGCGTGTGTCTGCCAGTCGACTGAGGTGGATGGTCATTCACATGTGCACAACAAGCGGATCTGCAAGGACGGACCTGTCTTTTTAAGTACGGAAATTGAGCTGTAAGTGACGCGAGGAGGAGAAAAAGCGATGAAGACAAGTGTGAATCTGGCGGGTGTGGAACTGAAGAATCCGGTTATGACGGCATCTGGTACGTTTGGCTCCGGCGCGGAGTACAGTGAGTTTGTGGATTTGAAGGAGCTTGGCGCGGTTGTGACGAAGGGTGTTGCGAATGTGCCGTGGCCGGGGAATCCGACGCCGCGTATTGCGGAGGTTTACGGCGGAATGCTGAATGCGATCGGACTGCAGAATCCTGGTATTGATGTGTTCTGTGAGAGGGATATTCCGTTTTTGGAAACAGTTTGACACGAAGATTGTGGTGAATGTGTGTGGACGGACGACGGAGGATTACTGTGAGGTTGTGGAGCGATTGACTTCGGAGCCGGTGGATCTGCTGGAGATTAATATTTCGTGCCCGAATGTGAAGGAGGGCGGTATTGCGTTTGGACAGGATCCGAAGGCGGTGGAGGCGATCACCAGAGAAGTTAAAAAATATGCGAAGCAGCCGATTATTATGAAATTGAGCCCGAATGTGACGGATATTACGGAGATGGCGCGGGCTGCGGAAGCCGGCGGGGCGGATGTGCTGTCGCTGATCAATACGCTTACTGGGATGAAGATTGATATTGAACGGCAGAAGTTTGCGATTGCGAATAAGACTGGCGGTATGTCGGGGCCGGCGGTGAAGCCGATTGCGGTGCGGATGGTGTATCAGGTGGCGCAGGCAGTGAAAGTGCCGATTATTGGTATGGGCGGTATTGCGTCGGCGGAGGATGCGCTGGAGTTTATTCTGGCGGGGGCTACGGCGGTTTCGATTGGGACGGCGAATTTCTTTAATCCGTATGCGACTGTTGAAACGGTTCGCGGTATCGAAGAGTATATGAGAAGGCATAAGGTTGACGATATTAATTCGCTGATCGGGGCGGTGAGATAAGACGGACGGCCTCGAGCGGCTTCGCATCTGCGGTGCGGCGGGCGAGAAAAAGAGGGCGGAACTGTGGCTCAGAATGGGCACAGTTCCGCCCTCTTTTTCTATGCCCGCCACACCGCAGGCGCAAATTCCAGTGAGATCTGGTTGTGTGGAGCTGAAACGAAGTAGGTCTGGATCCGCCGGGGGCGGATCGGCGTGAGAGTGTTGTGGTGGGTGCATAGTATATAGAAAATGGAAGGTGGTATGTGAGATGAAGTATGGGATCATTAAAGTGAAGCGGGCGTTTTTGTATGAGGAGAATGGGGTGGATGTGGTGGATGAGGTGTTTTTTGGATGGAGCGTGATGTGGGAAGATGAGGGGGAGTGGATTGAGGTTTGGACGCATTATGGGTATCGGGGGTGGATGGAGAGGAATTTGATTGAAGAGAAAAGCCGGGAGTGGATGGAGGAGAGGGAAAAGGCAGGGAATACGTATGTGGTGACACGCGGGTTTGCGGATGTGATGAGGGGAGCGCGGGTGCAGTCGCGGATGTTGGAGACGCTGGGACGGGGGTGTTTTGTGGAGAAAATGGAGGAGACGGAGAATGGGTATTGCAGGGTGAAACTGGCGAATGGGATCAGTGGGTTTGTGCCGGAGGTGGCATTAAGAAAAAGACTGGATTCGGATCGGTTTTTGTGGGGAAAATCGGAAGAGAGGTTTTTTGTGGAGCAGGGGATTCCGGAGGGGTGGTCGGAAGAGAAGTTTCGGAGGAAGGTTGTGGAGTGTGCGAAGGGGTATCTTGGATGCCAGTACCGGTGGGGCGGGAAGGCGGCGGATGGGATTGACTGTTCGGGTGTGGTGTTTATGGTGTATTTGATGAATGGGGTTTTGATTTGGCGGGATGCGGATATCAGGGAAGGGTATCCGATGAAAGCGATCTGGAGAGAAGGGGAGGAGATGTGTCTGGTGGAGGAACGGGCGAAGGCCGGGGATCTGCTGTTCTGGAGGGGGCATGTGGGGATGTATCTGGGGGACGGCAGGTATCTGCACTGTACGGGGCATGAGAGGGTGTTTGGGTGCAGGGTGAATAGTCTGCGGAGAGGGGATGAGGATTTTCGGGAGGATCTGGCGGAGGCGTTGAAAGTGGTTGGGAGTGTTTTTCGTGAAATATCTGGAAGCGGAAAGCTGGAGGAAAAGAGCGATGTACCGTGAAAAACAGGCATTGCATGCGGCACGGGAGTAAATAAGACATATATAATTGACATCAGGAAATATCATTTTTGTATTGGAAATCCCTGAAAAAGTTTGTTATAATAATAACAAAGTCGAAAACAAAAGACAAAAGGCGGCTCAAACAGAGAGTAGGAAAAACAGAAATTCTGCTGATCTGATCTGCCGGAGCTGTCCATCAGAAGCAAAACAAGAAAGGGGTTCTGAACAATGGCAAGATTTACATTACCAAGAGATTTATACCACGGAAAGGGTGCTTTAGAGGCACTGAAAACATTCGAAGGAAAACGTGCAATCGTCTGTGTAGGCGGCGGCTCCATGAAACGTTTCGGTTTCCTGGATCGCGCAGTAGACTACCTGAAAGAAGCCGGCATGGAAGTACAGCTTTTTGAGGGAATCGAGTCTGACCCGTCAGTCGAGACTGTTATGCGCGGAGCAAAAGCGATGGAAGAGTTCCAGCCGGACTGGATCGTAGCAATGGGCGGCGGATCTCCGATCGACGCAGCAAAAGCAATGTGGATCAAATACGAGTATCCAGACATCACCTTCGAAGAAATGTGCAAGGTATTCGGAATGCCGAAACTCCGCAGAAAAGCTCATTTCTGTGCAATTTCTTCTACATCCGGAACAGCAACCGAGGTAACCGCGTTCGCAGTTATCACAGACTATGAAAAAGGTATCAAATACCCGCTGGCAGACTTCGAAATCACGCCGGACGTTGCAATCGTAGATCCGGATCTGGCAGAGACGATGCCGCAAAAGTTAGTTGCTCACACCGGTATGGACGCTATGACCCATGCAATCGAGGCATACGTTTCCACCGCGAACTGTGACTTCACCGATCCGCTGGCACTGTATGCAATCAAGATGATTCAGGCAGACCTGGTAGATTCCTACAACGGAGATATGGCAAAACGTGACAGCATGCACAACGCACAGTGCCTCGCTGGTATGGCATTCTCCAATGCACTTCTTGGTATTGTTCACTCCATGGCACATAAAACAGGCGCAGCATTCGCTGATTACGGCGCTCACCTGATCCACGGCGCAGCAAACGCTATGTACCTGCCGAAGGTTATCGCGTTCAACGCAAAAGACGAGACTGCAGCAAAACGTTATGCAGTGATCGCTGACGAGATGAAACTTGGCGGCGAGACAACGGAAGAGAAAGTAAAACTCCTCATTGACTATCTGCGCGGCATGAACGACAAACTGAACATTCCGCACTGCATCAAGAACTACGGAAAAGACAGCTATCCGACCGAGCAGGGCTTCGTTCCGGAAGACGTATTCCTGGAGAGACTGCACGACATCGCTGTAAATGCCATCGCCGATGCCTGCACCGGATCCAACCCGAGACAGCCATCTGTTGAAGAGATGGAAAAACTGCTGAAATGCTGCTACTATGATACAGAAGTAGATTTCTAAAAAGAAAACATATCGAAATCCCTCCGTTCCCTGGGCGGAGGGATTTTTTGCGTCAGAGAATGAAATTTATTTGTGTGGATTTTATGTTTTTTATGCGAAATCCTGTGTCTGGACTGGAAAAACAGAGGCGTTTATGGTAGTATAGAAAAGAATAGAAGTAAAAACGGGCGGCATTACGAAAAAAGATGCCTTCCCCTGAAAATATGGAGGAAAAAAGATGGAACAGTACAAGCAGGAGTTTATCGAGTTCATGGTGAGAGCCAGGTATTAAAATTTGGAGAGTTTACTCTGAAAAGCGGAAGAAAATCCCCGTTCTTCATGAATGCGGGCGCTTACGTAACCGGAAGCCAGTTAAAACGTCTCGGCGAGTATTATGCAAAAGCAATCCATGACAATTATGGACTGGATTTCGACGTTCTGTTTGGACCGGCCTACAAAGGAATCCCGCTCAGCGTTGTAACCGCCATTGCGATTCATGATCTCTACGGTGTGGAAGTACGTTACTGCTCCAACCGGAAAGAAGCAAAAGACCACGGCGGAGATGCAGGACTGCTGCTTGGAAGCAAAATTAAAGACGGCGACCGCGTTGTCATCATCGAGGATGTTACCACCTCCGGAAAATCCATCGAGGAGACGTTCCCGATCATCCAGGCACAGGGCAATGTGGAGATCAAAGGTCTGATGGTATCCTTAAACCGTATGGAGCGCGGAAAAGGCGACAAGAGCGCACTTGAGGAAATCCAGGAAACCTATGGCTTCCCGGCAAATGCCATTGTAACCATGGAGGACGTTATCACGTATCTGTACAACCGTCCATGCCAGGGCAAAATTCAGATCGATGACAAGATGAAGGCTGCCATTGATGCATATTATGAGGAGTACGGCGTGAAATAAGATGCGGTACACCGGGAAAGGGAGTTTTGCGCTATGAATGAAAAGATTTATAAAACCATGGGACGTGTCGGCGGCGGAAATATCGCTATGGGCGCCGTACTGGTTGTTGTTGGCGTGGCAACCGGTGTTCTGATGATCGTAAGCGGGGCAGGCCTGCTGAAACGACGCGGGGAAATCATGTTCTAAAAGCGCCTTTTAAAAAGAAAAAATGCCGGGATATTTCGGAAGCGCGTGCGCCGATGAGGTATGCCGGCGTTTCTGATAGCAGAGGGGAGAACAACGCAGAAAGGGGAAACGAAGATGAAGCAGGAGACGAAAGCCAGAATCCGCGTTGTGGGACGGATTTTATTTCTGGTGTATCTTCTTGCGCTCGTTTATTTTCTGTTTTTTGCAGAAGAATACGGGAGAAGAAACTTTTTTGAACTGGATTACCGTTACAATCTGGTGCCGTTTCAGGAAATCAGACGGTTCTGGATTTACCGCGAAAAGGTGGGATTCCTTGCCGCATTTTTAAATCTGGCGGGCAATGTGATCGGTTTTCTGCCGTTCGGCTTTATCGTTCCGGTGATGCACAAAAAAATGGAGAGTTTCTGGAAAGTATCGCTTCTTGGTTTTATGTTCAGCCTCTGCGTGGAGACGATTCAGCTCATCACGAAGGTGGGCTGCTTTGATGTAGATGATCTGATGCTGAATACGCTTGGAGCCATGATCGGCTGCGGCGCATTCCTGATCTGCAATAAATTCAGGAGATGGAAATATGGCGAGGAAGAAGTATAATTACAATTTTGTCCGGAAGCCGTCGGAAGGCGGAAAGGAAGCTCTCTATATGGCAGGTGCTTCGGTCTTTCTGTTTCTGCTGGCTTCGGGCGTATCGTTTGCATTCCGCGGAAACGGAGGCATTTTTCTCGGAGCAGCGGGACTGTTCTCATTCCTTCTGTCGGGATACGGCTTCTATGTGGGAATGAAGAGCTTTAAAGAAGAACAGGTCAGCCACAGAATGTCGGTTCTCGGCTCGATTACGAGCGGCGGCATGCTGGTCGCATGGCTGGCACTGTTTCTGATCGGTGTGAGATAAATGTACTCTCGTAAAATCAAGCACAGAAAGACTCCGGGAGTACATCTAAAAGAAAAGGGGAAAAAGATGGAGCGCGAACGTTTTGAAAAACAGCTGAATTTTATTCTGGAGATTGATAAAGAAAAACAGATACTGCGCCAGACGCACATCCGCGGCTATTCGCGCCAGGAGGACGACGCGGAGCACGCATGGCACATGGCGGTGATGGCATTTCTGCTGCAGGAATATTCGAATGAGAAAATCGACATCGGCAGAACGATGCTCATGCTGCTGATCCACGACCTCGTGGAGATTGATGCAGGCGACACGTATGCATACGACGCGGAGGCAAACAAAACAAAAGACGAGAGAGAACACAAAGCGGCCGAGCGCATCTACGGCCTGCTGCCGGAGGATCAGGGAAAAATGCTGATGGATCTCTGGCTCGAGTTCGAAGCGTATGAGACACCGGAAGCGCGCTTTGCCCATGTGATGGACAATTTCCAGCCGCTGCTTTTAAATCATGAGAACGATGGAAAAGACTGGACCCGCCACAATGTGCGGATTTCCCAGCCGTTAAAACGAAACGAGAAGACGGCGACCGGCTCCGAGGAGATCTGGAGTTATATGGAAGAGATTCTCGAACAGAGTATCCGGGATGGAAAAATTATTGACGACCGGGAAGAAAAACAGGAATAAGTTAAGAAGAATGAGGGGCAGATCTGCCCCTCGTAACAGTTAAAGAGAAACAGAAAGGGATTTTTTTATGACGGATGAATTATTAAACGAGCGGTATGCGCTTGCAATTGAGCGGATCCGCCAGATTCCGGCGGAAAAAAGCGTTCCGCAGCCGTACCGCGATTTTTTTGCACAGATGGCACAGTACCTCTGCAAAATGGACCAGATCCGGAGCAGAATCGCAGAAGGATATCTAAAAACAGCATCCGAGGAAGAGCTGGCTGTTTTTAACCGCGAGCCGTATGAAGATGTGATCGGGGAGTGGTATGAGACCTCCTACGGAAACCCGGCGTTTGCCGTGCGGGCACTTGGTGAAACGCATGGAAGGAGCCTCTGCTGCCTGTACCGGGAGCTGGGAAATGCTGTTGTCTGGGTCTATGAGGACCGCCTGCTGGAGCTGACTGCGGCGATGGAGCTGTATCTCGAGTTGTATGCGATGTTCGAGGAGAAGACGCTGCCGTCCGCGCAGTATGTAAAAGAGAGCATTTACTGGTATGTGAGCGATTACGCCGAGGAGCGCCAGGAATACCAGGTGCGCGAAATCGTCGACCCGTCGCTGCACTTTGTGAAGGATATTGTGATGGAATCTGATCTGACGGATCTGCGGTATCTGTACCAGTACGGCGAATATATCACCGAAAATGAGAAGGGTACAGCCCGCTTTTTAAATACGTTCAGCCAGGAAGAAATCGACGCGATGGCACGCACCTACACAGAAGGCTTCCGCAAGTGCTTTCTCGTGGCGCGAAAAGATCTGTCGAAAAAGAAGACAGTCAGCATCCGCTTCCACATCGGTTTTGAGCGCATGATCCGTGCGGCAATATTACAGTTCCGCGAGATGGGACTCGAGCCGGTGATTTCCAGCGGCGCGCGGAGAACGTGGGTTGCCGGTGCGTCTGCGAATAAGCAGTATGACTACGATCACCGGAACGATGAGGCGCTGTATCTCAACGAGGATCTCGTGAAGAGACGGCTCCGCGCGATGCAGGTGAAATACGACGAGTACAAAGAACTGGCGGACGGCTATGCCGGCCCTGCCGTGGTGGAAACCTTCGGCGAAGTTCCGTTTGAGCCAGTAAATAAAAAACAGGCACTGCACTTAAATGAGCGCCAGCAAAAGCTCCGTGTCGGTTTCCAGAACGAGGCGGGCCAGATTGTAAACCGCTATATCAAGGATGACGAGTACGGCTACACGATCATCGCCTACCCGATGCCGGAGATCGATCCGCGCTACGAAAAAATTTTTTGTGAGATCGTAAAGATCAACACGCTCGATTACGAAAAATACCAGCGCATCCAGCAGTACCTGATCGATGCGCTCGACGAGGGTGTTTCCGTGCATGTGCTTGGAAAAGGAGAGAACAGAACGGATCTGCGCGTGATGCTGCATCATCTGAACGATCCTGCGAAAGAGACGAATTTCGAGAACTGTGTTGCCGACTGCAATATTCCGGTCGGAGAGGTCTTTACTTCCCCGAGCCTTACCGGCACGACAGGCGTGCTCCATGTGACGGGAGTCTACCTGAACGAGCTGTATTACCGCGATCTCTGCCTGACGCTGACCGACGGCATGATCACCGCGTATGACTGCGCAAACTTCGAAAAAGAAGAGGACAATCGTACTTATATAGAAGAAAACCTGCTGTATCACCACAGGACGCTGCCGATCGGTGAGTTTGCCATCGGAACGAACACGATGGCGTACGTGATGGCAGAGCAGTACGGCATCGCCGGAAAACTGCCGATCCTGATCGCAGAGAAGATGGGCCCGCATTTTGCGATGGGCGACACCTGCTACGCCTGGGCGGAGGACAGCCCGATGTACAACCCGGACGGAAAAGAAGTAATCGCGCGCGAGAACGAGGTTTCGGCAAAACGGAAAGAAGATCCGTCGAAAGCATACTTCGGATGCCACACGGACATCACGATTCCGTACCGCGAACTGCAGTCGGTTGCGGTCGAAAAAGCAGACGGAACGACGATCCCTCTCATTGAGGACGGACGCTTCGTCCTGCCGGGAACGGAAGAATTAAATGAACCTTTTGGCTGATTATGGGTTGACATTTCTGCGCCTGCTTAGTATATTATAAGCAGAACTGAATGATTAAAACATAAATATAAGCATAACTAATGAATAACGCTTAGAACAGTTAATCAGAAAAGGAGAACAACATGGCTAAAGTAGGAATTGTGATGGGCAGCGACTCTGATATGCCGGTAATGAGCAAAGCAGCCGACATGCTGGAAAAATTTGGAATTGAGTACGAGATGAAAATCATCTCCGCACACCGCGAGCCGGATGTATTTTTCGAATATGCAAAAACCGCAGAGGAGAAAGGCTTCAAGGTTATCATTGCAGGCGCAGGTATGGCAGCTCATCTGCCGGGTATGTGCGCAGCTATTTTCCCAATGCCGGTCATCGGAATTCCGATGCATACCACATCGCTTGGAGGTCGTGATTCCCTGTACTCCATCGTACAGATGCCGAGCGGCATTCCGGTAGCAACCGTTGCCATCAATGGCGGTGCCAATGCCGGAATCCTGGCAGCAAAGATTCTTGCAACTTCCGATCCGGAACTGCTTGCAAAACTGAAAGCATATACACAGGAAATGAAAGAGCAGGTTGAGGCAAAAGACGCAAAACTGCAGGAAACAGGATACCGTAACTACAGTAAATAAAAACAAAGGACAAGGGAGGTTCACCATGGATTACAAGAACGCAGGAGTAGATATTGAAGCTGGATACAAATCAGTAGAATTAATGAAAGAGCATGTAAAGAAAACCATGCGCCCGGAGGTATTAGGCGGCCTTGGCGGTTTTTCCGGCGCTTTTTCCCTGGCAAAAATCAAAGAAATGGAAGAGCCGGTGCTGCTTTCCGGTACAGACGGATGCGGAACCAAGGTGAAGCTCGCCATGATTCTTGATAAACACGACACCATCGGCATTGATGCCGTTGCCATGTGTGTGAACGATATCGCATGCGCCGGCGGAGAACCGCTGTTCTTCCTCGACTACATCGCATGCGGAAAGAACTATCCGGAGAAGATCGCTTCGATCGTAAAAGGCGTTGCAGAAGGCTGTCTGCAGTCCGATGCAGCACTGATCGGTGGTGAGACCGCAGAGCATCCGGGCCTGATGCCGGAGGATGAGTACGATCTGGCAGGTTTTGCTGTCGGCGTATGTGACAAGAAAGACATGATTACCGGTGAAAATCTGGCAGCCGGAGACGTACTGATCGGCATGGCTTCCACCGGCGTTCACAGCAACGGATTTTCTCTTGTCCGTAAAGTTTTCGATATGACAAAAGATTCTTTAAATACATACTATGATGAGCTCGGCGCAACCCTCGGCGAGACCCTGCTTGCACCGACCCGTATCTACGTAAAAGCACTCCGTGCCATCAAAGATGCCGGTGTAACCGTAAAAGCATGCAGCCACATCACCGGAGGCGGCTTCTACGAGAACATTCCGCGTATGCTCAAAGACAACACCGTAGCCGTTGTACAGAAAGACAGCTACACCGTACCGCCGATCTTTGATCTGATGGCAAAGAAAGGCAATATCGACGAGCAGATGATGTACAACACCTTCAACATGGGTATCGGTATGGTACTGGCTGTTGATCCGGAAGATGTAGACGCAGCGATGAAAGCCATCCGTTCCACAGGAGATACGCCATATGTGATCGGCCACATTGAAAACGGAGAAAAAGGAGTACAGTTATGCTAAGATTAGCAGTTCTCGTCTCCGGCGGCGGCACGAACCTGCAGGCGATTCTGGATGCGATTGACGAGGGAATCATCACAAACGCGGAGGTTTCTGTTGTCATCAGCAACAATGCAGGAGCGTATGCGCTGGAGCGTGCGAAAAAGAAGGAGATTGATGCGGTATGCCTTTCCCCGAAGACCTTTGCATCGAGAGAAGCATTCAACGAGGCACTGCTGGCGAAACTGCAGTCGTACAACGTCGATCTCGTTGTGCTCGCAGGATGCCTGGTTGTGATCCCGCAGAGCATTGTGGATGCTTATCCGAATAAGATCATCAACATTCATCCGTCCCTCATTCCGTCGTTCTGCGGAACGGGCTATTACGGACTGAAAGTGCACGAGGGCGTATTATCCCGCGGCGTCAAAGTGACGGGAGCGACGGTTCATTTTGTGGACGGCGGAACAGACACCGGCCCGATTATTCTGCAGAAGGCAGTCGAAGTGCACGAGGGCGATACACCGAAGGCACTGCAGCAGCGCGTCATGGAAGAGGCCGAGTGGGTCATCATGCCGCGTGCGATTGATCTGATTGCAAACGGAAAAGTAACGGTAGAAGACGGACACGTAAAGATAAAGGAGTAAGAGCGATGAAAGTACTGATTGTAGGAAGCGGCGGAAGAGAGCATGCGATTGCCTGGAAGGTGGCGCAGAGCCCGAAGGTAGACAAGATTTACTGCGCTCCTGGAAACGCAGGAATTGCGGAGTACGCAGAGTGTGTCGATATTGCAGCGATGGAGTTTGACAAGCTTGTTGCTTTTGCGAAAGAAAAAGAGATTGACCTGACCGTCATCGGCATGGATGATCCGCTGGTCGGCGGTGTTGTCGATGCGTTTGAGGCAGAGGGACTGCGCGTATTCGGACCAAGAAAGAATGCGGCAATCCTGGAAGGATCGAAAGCGTTCTCCAAAGACCTGATGAAAAAATACCATATCCCGACGGCGGCATACGAGACATTCTCCGATCCAGAAGCGGCAGAGAAATATCTCGAGACTGCAAAATTCCCGATCGTGCTGAAAGCCGACGGTCTGGCTCTTGGAAAAGGCGTTCTGATCTGCAATACCTTAGAGGAAGCAAAAGAGGGCGTCAAGACGATCATGCTCGACAAGAAATTCGGCAGTGCCGGAAACGAGATGGTCATCGAGGAGTTTATGACGGGGCGTGAGGTTTCCGTTCTCTCCTTTGTGGATGGAAAGACGATCAAGACGATGAGTTCTGCACAGGATCACAAGAGAGCAGGAGACGGCGACACCGGCCTGAACACCGGCGGTATGGGCAACTTCTCCCCGAGTCCGTTTTATACCGAAGAAGTGGATAAGTTCTGTAAGAAATATATCTATCAGCCGACCGTAGATGCGATGGCAGCCGAGGGAAGACCGTTTAAGGGAGTTATCTTCTTCGGACTGATGCTGACACCGGACGGACCGAAGGTGCTCGAGTACAATGCCCGCTTCGGCGATCCGGAGGCACAGGTTGTGCTTCCTCGTATGAAGACAGACATCATTGATGTATTTGAAGCCTGCATCGACGGAACTCTCGACCAGATCGACCTGCAGTTTGCAGATAATGCGTGTGTCTGCATCGTACTGGCTTCGAACGGTTATCCGGTTTCCTACGAAAAAGGATTCCCGATCCGCGGACTCGAGACGTTCAAAGAGCATGAGGGCTATTACTGCTTCCATGCAGGAACGAAGTTCAAAGATGGCGAGATCGTGACAAACGGAGGCCGTGTCCTCGGCGTGACAGCACTTGGCGATACCCTGAAAGAGGCACGTGCGAATGCATATAAGGCTGTTGACTGGGTTGACTTTGACAATAAATATTACCGCCATGATATTGGAAAAGCGATTGACGAAGCGTAACGTGAATGTGAATTTTAATTTTGAGTAAAATGGAGCCGCCAGAATCCCGGTGAAAGGGAAATCTGGCGGCTTTGTCTTTTTATTCTGAAAAGGGAATAAAGCGCCGCCGTTCCGGATACAATAGTAAGGAGATCCTTTGGTTTTTAGCAGAATCAGAACAGGAAAGGCGGTCGGAAAAGATGGGAATCGTTTGTCTGGCGGGGATTTTTGCCGTATTTCTTCTGCTTGCATGGACGCTCTGCCGGGCGGCAGGATGGGAGAAAGAACGGGAAGATCTGGAACAGGAGCAGTACCTGAAAGAGTGGCGGGAGAAAAAGTTGAAAAAAATCGAAAAAAATTTGAAAATTAGTGTTGACATTTGGCGGGTGGGATGCTATACTAACAAAGTCGGTTGGTGATACAGATAAAAAGTCGACAGACAAAACACTGATGTGGGGTCTTAGCTCAGCTGGGAGAGCATCTGCCTTACAAGCAGAGGGTCATAGGTTCGAGCCCTATAGGCCCCATGTTTTATGAAAAACGGTGTTGAAAATGAATATGGCGAGATAGCTCAGTTGGCTAGAGCACGCGGTTCATACCCGCGGTGTCGAGGGTTCGAATCCCCCTCTCGCTACTTATGGAACCCTTGAGAAATCAAGGGTTCTTTTGGCTTTATGGACAGTATGATGATATGGCTGTCATGTCAAAAATCGTGTCTTGAAATCCACAGGGATTTGTGAGAAAATAAGACTACCTAAGAGCTTGTTTTGGGCTCTGAAAAGTAAATAAAACAGTAATGGATAGAAGAAAGATAAGGAAAAAACAATGATAGAGTTTAATAAACCACCTTTTATTGGAACAGAACTGGAATACATCCGCCAGGCGGCAGAGGAAAACAACAAGCTGTGCGGCGACGGTCCTTTTACGAAGAAATGTTCTGCCTGGATGCAGGACAATTTCAACGTAAAACATGCGATGCTTACGACATCCTGCACCCATGCACTGGAAATGGCAGCTTACCTGTCTGAGATTCGGCCGGGCGACGAAGTGATCATGCCGTCCTACACGTTTGTTTCCACTGCAGATGCCTTTGTTCTGCGCGGAGCAAAAATCGTCTACGTGGATATCCGTCCGGATACGATGAACATCGACGAGACCAAGATTGAGGATGCCATCACCGAAAAAACAAAAGCGATTGTTCCGGTTCACTATGCGGGCGTTGCCTGTGAAATGGATACCATCATGGATATTGCAAAACGCCATAACCTGAAGGTTGTAGAGGATGCGGCACAGGGTGTGAGCGCGTACTACAAGGGAAAAGCCCTTGGAACGATCGGCGATTTTGGCTGCTACAGCTTCCATGAGACGAAAAACTATACGATGGGAGAGGGCGGCGCGCTGCTGTTCCAGGATGAGAATTATCTGGAAAAAGCAGAGATCCTTCGTGAAAAGGGAACGAACCGCAGCAAGTTTTTCCGCGGACAGATCGACAAATATACCTGGATCGACTACGGTTCCTCCTATCTGCCGAGCGATATGAATGCGGCTTACCTGCTTGCAGAACTCGAGGAACATGAGAAAATCGACAGAAAGCGGATGGCCATCTACAACTATTACCATGAGCAGCTCCGTCCGCTGGCTGAGGCTGGAAAGATCGAGCAGCCGGTTGTGCCGGAAGGCTGTGTACATAATGCACATATGTACTTCATCAAGGCAAGAAATCTGGAAGTGCGTACAAAACTGATCAACTATATGAAAGAGCGCGGTGTGATGTGTGTCTTCCATTACGTTCCGCTCCATACCTCCCCGGCCGGACAGAAGTTCGGTGTTTTCCACGGAGAGGACAAATACACAACAAAAGAGAGCGAGCGCCTGATGCGTCTGCCAATGTTCTACAGCCTGTCTGAACAGGATATGGCATATGTCGTAGAGTGCCTCATGGACTTTAAAGAGTGGTAACATTTCATGTATGAGAAGTTTTTAAACTACTTTACGGACTATATTTTCGTGAAGGATGAGCCGCAGAAAGCCGATGTGATTTTTGTGCCGGGAAACGGATATCCGCAGATGGCGGCGCACGCGGCAGAACTCTGGAAAGAAGGATTTGCGCCGTATGTGCTTCCGTCGGGAAGATACAGTACTGTGCTCGGGCATTTCGCCGGTGTACAGGATCTTGCGGAGCAGTACGGCGGGAACTATGAAACCGAGTGGGAGTTTCTGCGGACGGTACTGCAGAAAAACAGCGTGCCGGAGAAAGCGATTCTGCGCGAAGACCAGGCGACGTATACGTATGAAAATGCACTGCGGTCACGGGAAGTGACAGATGCGGCGGGCATCGAGGTAAAAAAAGCGATCCTCTGCTGCCGGAATCTCCATGCGAGACGGTGTATTCTGTATTACCAGCTTGTCTACCCGGAGACAGAGTTTTTTGTCTGTCCTTCGGATATTGAGTTCACCAGAGAAAACTGGCATACAAAGGGTGAATGGATCGACCAGGTGTTAGGAGAAATGGAGCGCTGCGGCGGTCAGTTCCACAAGATTCTGCGGGAACTGCCGGCGGATTCTGAATTTTAACACCAGTAGACAAGAAGTCCCCCGCTTTTAAAGCGGTGAGATGAATTGTTAAAAGAAACATAACGGCAGTGGTAGGCGGAGAGAAATCGGTATCCTCCACTGACATGAGGAAAGTCACAGTCGAACTATTCTCGACATGTCAGACTCCGTGAAAATACCGATTGTGAGTTGAAACGAAAAGATTTATAAAAAAGAGCGGAAATTGTGGTAAAATTGCGGCTCGTATGGTATACTATCGTTAAGTTAAGTTTCTAATCTAAAGCAAAGGTTGGTGGACAGTATGAATAAGATTGATGAAGTATTAGAGCTTTTAAAACAGAGAGAATGTGAGAACGAAAAACCGAAAAACGTGATTTTATGGGTTCTTGCCATTGTCGGAGCGGTAGCGGCAGTTGCAGGAATCGCATACGCAGTATACCGGTTTGTAACTCCGGATTATCTGGAAGACTTCGAAGATGATTTCGATGACGATTTCGACGATTACTTCGAGGATGAAGACGAAGATAAGTAGGATGGAAAAAAGAAACTCCGGTGCCGGAACGTGGTACCGGAGTTTTTCTGTCCGGAAATCAGTTTGACATAGAAGGAGAAGAGAATGAAAAAAGGAGAAATTTACGAGGGAGTCGTGGAAAGAATCGATTTCCCGAATAAAGGACGTGTACATGTGGAGGGCGAGACGGTTACCGTGAAAAATGCAATTCCGGGACAGAAGATCCGCTTTCAGATCAACAAAAAAAGAAAGAACCGCATGGAGGGCCGCCTGCTCGAAGTAACAGAAAAATCCCCGATGGAAAAGCGCGATCCGGTCTGCAGTATTTTCCCGTCCTGCGGCGGATGCATGTACCAGACGATGAGTTATGAGGATCAGCTTGCAATGAAGGCCGGTCAGGTGAAAAAACTGCTCGACGATGCCCTCGTGGAGGCCGGCCAGGTCAATGAGGCGGGGGAGGCCGATTATCCGTTCCTTGGAATCAAGGGAAGTCCGAAGGAGTTTGCATACCGGAATAAAATGGAGTTTTCCTTCGGCGATGAATACAAGGACGGCCCGTTGTCTCTCGGACTTCATAAAAAGGGAAGCACCTACGATGTCCTGACCGCGTGCGACTGCAAAATCGTGCATGAGGATTTCACAAAGATTCTGACCTGCGTGCTGGCGTACTTTAAAGAGCGGAACGCAAGTTACTACCACAAGATAAGCCACGAGGGTTACCTGCGCCACCTGCTGGTGCGAAGAGCCGAGAATACCGGAGAAATCCTGGTAAATCTCGTCACCACAAGCCAGGAAGAATGGGATCTGATGCCGCTTGTGCAGGAAGTGCTTGGTCTGCCGCTGGAAGGAAAGGTTGTCGGATTCCTCCATATCATAAATGATTCCCTGGCAGATATTGTAAAGAGCGATGAGACAAAAGTGCTCTACGGACAGGACTACTTCTATGAAGAACTCCTCGGACTGAAATTCAAGATCACCCCGTTCTCCTTCTTCCAGACCAATTCCCTTGGCGCGGAAGTTCTCTACAGCACCGCCCGCGAGTTCGTCGGCGAGACGAAAGACCGCACGATCTTCGACCTCTACAGCGGAACCGGAACCATCGCCCAGATCCTTGCACCGGTCGCAAAAGAAGTGATCGGCGTGGAAATCGTGGAAGAAGCTGTTACAGCTGCAAAAGAGAACGCAGAGGCAAACGGCCTTACCAACTGCAGTTTCCTCGCCGGAGACGTGCTGAAGGTGATCGATGAAATCGAAGAAAAACCGGACTTCATCGTTCTTGATCCACCGCGCGAAGGAATCCATCCGAAGGCTCTGCCGAAGATAGTTGATTTATATAGGTGTGAAAAAATGCTTTACATCTCCTGCAAGCCGACTTCTCTTGCGCGGGATCTGGTAGAGTTTGCAAAATATGGATACCGTGTAGAAAAGGTCTGCTGTGTTGATATGTTTCCGGGAACGGTGCATGTCGAGACCGTCGCATGTCTACAAAGGGTGGATATGTAGAAATCCTTGAATTTACGCACTTTTCACAGGTTTTTAGATTTAATCATACCGGCGGAATCGGACGTAAAAAGGAGATTTCTCACGAGATTAAAGTTTCAGTAGTTATGGAACTGGTATGAGTGGACACAAAAATCTACAGTTAATATTTAAGGTTATTTCGGAGATTATTTTCATCAACAACTAAATATTAAAAGAGTCGCAAGACCGCTTGTTTTCAACATCTTTGGATGTGAAAGCATGCGGTCTTCTTTCTTTTGTCAGCTTTCATATCTAAGATTTCAGAATGGAGGAATGCGAGAATGAAAGAAATAAAGGAAATGTATCCATCATGGGGTGACGACCATGGTGTCAGGTTGGGAAACGTCAAAATCAGTGATTTACACGACTTTAAGGAACATCCTTTCCATGTTGTGGAAGACACTGCGTTGTTTGAACTTGCAAAGAGCATTGAGGATAAGGGAGTACTAGTTCCATTAATTGTTCGTGCTAATCCGTATGGAGATGGGTATGAGATTATTGCAGGGCATCGTAGGAAGGCTGCCTGTAAATGGGCAGGGCTTTCGGAAGTGTCGGTAATGGTTGTGGAAATGGATGATAATGAGGCTGTGATTGCTATGGTAGATAGTAATTTGCAGAGAGAGCATATTAAGCCAAGCGAAAAGGCATTTGCTTACAAGATGAAGCTGGAGGCAATGAAACAGCAGGGGAGGAGGACGGATTTAACTTCTTGCCAAGTTGGCAAAAAGTCCGTAGAAAATCCAACGTTGTCTCTTGCAAAGGTGGGATGCGGATATGATGAGAACGGCAGATGGCAAGTGACGAACGAAGAAGTTGAACAAATGCCTATTGATTCTAATAAACAGCTTGCAATGCAGCTGGGAGAAAGTCAGAGGCAGATTGCCCGCTATATCCGCCTGACCAATCTTATTCCTAAGATTCTGGATATGGTGAACGAAGGAAAGATTGCTTTTACGGTGGCTGTGGAGCTATCTTATCTGAAGGAAGAGGAGCAGTACGAGCTTCATGCCATTATGGATTTGGAACAGTGTACACCATGCTTATCACAGGCGTGTCGCTTGAAGGTAATGAGCCAGCACGGAACCTTGGATATGGATGCGATTTGTATGGTTTTGGAGGAAGAAAAGCCCAATCAGCGGGAGCAGATAAAGCTTCGTGCAGATGCATTGGCAAAATATTTCCCAGAGGATTATACACCAAAGCAGAAGACGGATTTAATCGAACAGCTTCTGAAGGAGTGGTATGAGAAGCAGGAATACAGCAAGCAGGAAAGCCTTGGCAGCAGTCGTGGCAGAGCAAGATAAAGGAATGGAGGTAGTAGCGATGAGCAGAGAATTATCAACTTATGAAGCAATGGGTGGCACTTATACAGAGGCGGATGGAGTGTTTTATCCGAATATTGTGGTTTCGGAGGAAGCAGATGTGTGGATTGGAAAATATGGTCTGTTATGGATAGATTATATGAAATCCAATCATGCAGAAAGGTACAGGCACCATATTCGTATGGGAACCTTGAGTGCCAGAGCTTTTGAGCTAAATGAAGAGGCTTATGAAATGCTGGAAGGAATCGTGAGTCAGTATCTGGCAAAGCATAAGCCACAGCATTCAGCTTCCACAATGGAAATGTGGAAGCTTCGGGAACAGGCAAAACAAATGGCGGAAGAGATCGTGTTAAGCGACATTGTTCGCCAGTATCATTAGAATTTGGAGGATTTTAGTATGAGAGAGATTAGAGAATACAATATGAACGGAACTATTATTTTGGGCGTGGATAATGGTTATGGCAATGTGAAAACCGCCCACAGAGTATTTCCTACGGGAATTATAAAGTGTGACAGTGAACCGGTGCTGAGTAAGGAGTATATCGAATATGATGGTTCTTATTATATTATTGGTGAAGGTCACAAGGGCTTTGTTGCAGACAAGCAGGAGGATGATGATACTTATATTCTGACTCTTGCAGCGATTGCAAAGGAGCTTGAGGCAAGAGGACTTACAGAGACTAGAATTCATCTGGCGGTGGGACTTCCTTTGAAGTGGGTACAGGCACAGAGGGAGAGCTTTAAGAAGTATCTGACCAGAGAAAGATATGTTTCACTGAAATACAAGAAGGTGGACTATCTGATTGAAATTGTGGATTGCACGGTCATGCCACAGGGCTATGCGGCTGTTGCAGAAAATTTGAAGGATTTCAAGGGAATGAATCTGCTGGTGGATGTTGGCAACGGTACTATGAATGTTATGTATCTGAATAACGGAAGACCGATTGAAAGCAAGTCATGGACAGAAAAACTGGGTGTGAATCAATGCTTTATTCGTATTCAGAATCGAATAATGGATAGGACTGGAACAAAATTACCAGATGAAATTATCAATGATTTCTTAAGATATGGCGATGCGGATGTAAGTGAGGCATATTTATCAGCGATGAAGCAGGTTGCTGAACAGTATGTACAGGGATTGTTCCAGAAGCTTCGGGATTACGAGTATAACGAGGATTTGATGAATCTGTATGTTATGGGTGGCGGTGCCAAAATGGTGGAAATTTTTGGAAAATACAATCCGGATAGGACAACCTATAATCATGATATTTGTGCAAATGCCAAGGGGTATGAATACTTCTGTTATATGATGCTTCGTCAGAAGAATCGAAAGTAGGTGGTTAGATGGCTATAAAGAATCACAATTTCCGCTTCAATGAAGGAAAAAGAAGCGGAAAGAAAAGCATGGCAAATTCTTCACTCAGAGGAAGTGAAGGAGGACTTCCGCTCTCAGAATGAATTTGTTATAGCTGCCATCAATGATTACTATGCAAGGCATCTTGCTCTCAAACGAGATCCCTATCTGGAATCGAGGGAGAAGGAGGATACATTTGTAAAAGGAATTGTAGAGGCAGTAGAGCAAAAAGGTAACTTGATAATCTGCCGGGGTTGGCGGGCATGTATATGATGCAACAGCAGTCTCTTTTATCCGTGTTGGGATACAGGGGATGGTGCCTGTACAACAACAGGTGCCAATGCCACAGATGGTAGCAGGAATGCAGATGTCAGGTCAGGTATCAGCAGCCGTACAAGAGTCGAAGCAAGGGCAAGAGACTATGGTTGGTGGAGATGGATGTGAAAAAAGAGATTACACTGAGGAGGATGAGAAAAGTATCAGATAGAACCTGATATTAACGAGTTCCTTGATTTTAGTTTTTGTGGTGAATGATAGTAGATGGCTACAAAGCTTTTGTAAATAAAAGCGATGTAGCATCAGTTGTGAAAGAATATGTAGCCATAATTGCAGTAGGAATAAGTGGTGTCGGAAACGGCAAATTATGTAGCCAATTAAATACAGCTATTAGCTTTGATGAAGCCATGTATCTTTTCGAAGGTATGTGGCTTTTTCTGTATTTGCTAAAGATAGATTTTTTATCCAGCCGTCGGCGTTTGAGAGCGAAATACACCCATCGCACAATACTTCGTTTTGTACTCTGTGTATTTCGCCATTGCAGGGGGCTATTACGCCGGAAACGGCGGTGGGTTCGTATACGGATGCCTATGCATCCACTCACATTATGCAATAGAAGGGAGATGATTAGAATGCCAAGAAATTCATTTGTGCAAATGAATAAGCTGACCAATGTGTCTGGCAGAATTACTTATATATCAAGTAAGGCAAAGCAGGAAAATCTGTATGCTACTTATACTACGGTTTCGGAGCAGAGTTTTTGGAGAGAACTGGCGAAATATAACCAGGAAAGTTTTCGGCAGAGTGGGACTGAGGGAAAGTGTATTGAGGCAAGGGAACTGATTATAGCGTTGCCGGAATCCTTTGTGTATTATGAGCCGGAATATTTGCTTAGGCGATTTACAGACCATTTTAAGCAGAATTATAAGGTGGAATGTATCTCAGCACTGCATCATAACAAGCGAAAGACCAATTACCACATTCATCTGATATTTGCAGAGCGTCAGCTTCTTGATAAACCTATTGAGAAGATTGCCACCAGAAATATGTTTTATGACGAGAAAGGTAAGCATAGGCGTACCAAGAAGGAAATCTTGGATGAAGCAGGGAACATCCGTAAAAAGTGCAAGGTTATCAAGAAGGGGGAAGCGTATGAGCGGAATCTGTTTACTACGAAAAACGAGCTGTTTAAGGCTGATGGATTTCTGGACGAGGTAAAGCGTTTATACACGGACCTGATTAATGTCTGTGCCATAAATGAAGAAGATAAACTTCAGGTATTTGATAGGAATGGAATGTATCTTGCTACCAAGAAAATTGGTAAAAACAATCCTAAAGGAGCAGAGATAGAAGCTGACAATATGGAGCGTGCAAGATGGAATCAGACTGTGGACAGAGCATTGATTTCAGGTGTTGCCGAGGAGGATATCCTAGGCGTGAAGCGAGAAAAGATATCGGAGGAAGTCAAGCATTCTATTGAATTATATGGGAATAATCCGTCTTTCTTGGGGGATATTATCAGACTTGCAATTAAGGCATTGGAATTGCTTATATCAAAGGTATTACTTGCAGCAGCTAAAGTGGCTAAAAAGATTGTGGATGTGGTTCATGAGAAAGTTGTAGAGAAAGAAGTTCCAGTGTTGGTGGAAGAGCCAGAGCAGGCGGTTGAGATTTGGGAAAAGGTACAGCTTCCTAAGAAACCAAAGGAACCGTTATTGCTGTCTAAGTATCCAGTGATTATGGAGCTGGATGCAGAATTGAAGCGTTGGAATAAGGAAATCTTTGCGGTTGAACAGGAGCGGGGCAATCTGGAGATTGAACTGTCTGTATGTTCCAGAGTATTTAAGCAGAAGCAGAGGAGGGAATTGCAGGAGAGGATTACTCTGTTGGATAAAAAGGTGGAGAAGATGAAGGCTGAGCTTTCACAGGTGCTTCGGGATGCCGGATATGCTAATGCTGCGGAATTCTTTACAGAGCTTTTTGCGGTGCGTGAGGAGAAGCGGAAGTATGAGGAGGCTTGCAAGGTATGGCAGGAAGAATGTGTTAGGACGGAGATTGAAGCGACGGGGGATGGACAGTATTATGGGAATGTTCCGTCGATTGAAAGAGGAAGAACACGTTAGTTTTTGGAGGATTACTAAGTTTGGTAATCCTCTGCTCTTTTATAGCAAAAATAACTGTAATAGTAAGAGAAAAAACAGAGGAAATAAGGTGGGTAATATGCTATGATATATACGGTAGCTGCATTAGCTTTATCGAACCAAAGAATGGAGAAAACAATTATGAATATAGCAGTATTTGCATCCCATGGTGGAAGTGATTTACAAGCGATTATGGATGGGTGTAAGAATAATCAAATTAATGCAAAGGTGGCAGTTGTTATTAGTAACAATGGAAGTTCAATGGCTTTACAAAGAGTTGCTGGCGAAGGTATCCCAAACTATCACCTTAGTGCCAAGAAATCAGGAAGTGAAGAGAGTTTGGCAACAGAGATTTTAGATGTATTGTCAAAATATAATGTTGATATGATTTTTTTGGCAGGATATATGAGGATGTTACATATATCAGTTCTTGAAAGATATAACAATAGAATTTTTAATATTCATCCGGCATTACTACCTAAATTTGGCGGTAAAGGTATGTTTGGAATGAATGTGCATACGGCTGTTATTGAGGCAAAAGAAAGTGAAACAGGAGTAACAATTCATAGAGTAAATGCAGAATATGATAGCGGCAAAATCGTAGCTCAAACAACAGTACCCGTGTTGGAAAGAGACACACTGGAAACATTAGCAGCGAGGGTGTTGGAGAGAGAACATGAATTTTTGGTGGAAGTCATAGCTGACATTGTGAACGGTAAAATTCCTTTAGGAGAATAATGGGACACGATAAGGAGAATCTATGAAAAAATTAGTTATACTTAGAGGTAATTCAGGTAGTGGGAAAACGACAGTAGCAAGAGCGTTACAAAGAAAGATAGGATTTAATACAATGCTTATTTCACAGGATGAAATTAGAAGAAATATGCTTTGGGTTAAAGATGGCATAGATACGAAAGCATTGCCACTAATGATAGAACTTTTGAAATATGGAAATGAACATAGTGACATTGTTATTTTAGAAGGAATTATGTATGACGAGTGGTATAATCCATTATTTAATGTGGCTAATGAATTATATGGGGCAAATGTTTATTCATACTATTTTAATATACCATTTGAGGAAACCGTAAGACGTCATCAAACAAGGAGTAAAAGCCAAGAATTTGGCGAAGAGCATATGCGCCAATGGTGGCGGGAAAAAGATTTTTCATCTGTTCTTGAGGAAGAAATTATTTCTTGTGAAATGGATGCGGAATGTATTATTGAAAAGATATACACAGATTTGCTAAAGTATATTTAGAGAAAGTATCAGCAACTGATGAGTGTTCTAGATTAAGGAGACAAATATGAAACACACGATGAAATTACGTCCCAATCCTTTTCGTATGATTTTATGTGGAGAAAAGACATATGAACTTAGATTATATGATGAAAAACGTCAATGTATTAAAATAGGTGATAAGATAGTATTTGTCAATACTAAGACTGACGAACCGCTTGTAGTAAGTGTTAAAAGCATACATATATTTAAGAATTTTACTGAATTATATCAAGCGTTACCATTGCTAAAATGTGGTTATACAGAGGAAAATCTTACAACTGCTAATCCAGCAGATATGGAGGAATATTATTCAAAAGAACAACAGATGCAGTATGGTGTTGTGGCGTTTGAAATAGAGAGAATAACAGAACGACAATTTGTTAATGGAAGAATTGGCGGGACGGAAAACGGACTCCAAGGAACTATTGGAGATTAAATAGATTTGTGATATAGAAGAAGCTCATTGATAAAAAGAGTGATTAAACATGATTTTGATACAGAGGAAAAGGTATGGATGTATTACTTGAATTATTAATTAAATTGTTGTCATTAACAGTGATAATGATATTTTTAATTGGTTTATTATTCGTTATGTTAATTTCAGTAGTATACATAGCGGGATATGTTTACGATAGTATATTTGGCAATTCATTTATAAGTCTGGGGCACTTTATAAGTGGAAAATATCCGAAAATCAAGAATATTCCGATAGTTGTAAAACTGTGGAGAAAAATACAACCAAAAGAATTATATTTGCGATATGAAACACCATTATTTACATATTGTTTTTCGTATACGGCAATTTCGTTGTTGGCATTAGTATTGCCGAATGAGAATGGTATGGGTATTATTGTAGCATCGGCTTTATATCTATTGTTTTACTTTGTCGGAATGGCTAGAAAATGTGGAAGAAATGAACAATATTATGAAAAAATATTGGACAACAATATTGAATTTCTTAAATTATCTTTTTTACCATTAGGTTTCATTATCACCGTGTTGGGATTCTGTTTTACTATTACTGGGATGAAAGTGCAAGAACTTCCTCTGGATTTTGCAATAATAGGAAATACATACGCGAGTTTAATGAATTATAATGACGAGACAAATACATTAATGCTCTTTCTGAAATTGATTGTATCTGGGGGACTTATATTGATTTTGTTTTATGTTATAAGTTTACCTATTCAAGTGATATCATATTTTGTCATTTCAGTTATTAATTATTTCAGAAAACATAAAGCTGGCTACATAGGACTATCTAAGAAATTTCTTGGCATTGTAGCTTATTTCTTGAAAAATATATGATAGGAAAAAGTAGTAATGAAAACAGACAGATTATACGCACTTACTTTATATCTGCTAAATCATGGAAAGTCTTCCGCCTCGGAGTTGGCAAAGCATTTTGAAGTATCTGTACGGACGATTCAGAGGGATATCGATACTTTGTGTCAGGCGGGTATTCCGATTTGTGCTTTTACCGGTACAAATGGTGGATATGAAATTTTAGGTGATTTCAAAATGAATAACCAACTTGCATCGAAAGATGAATATGCCTATATTGCAACTGCTATAAATGGATTAAAAACGGTTACTAATAATCCGGTGGCTGATGATATTTACGAGAAAATAACAGCCATATCCAAGAACAGTAATATAGGTATGATTTGGATTTTTCTGTATTAAGAGAAGGCGATGAGAAATTGCTTCAAACTTTACAGTCTGCAGTTAAGAATAAGCAAGTGGTTAGATTTACATATACAAATAATGGTGGAGAAACAAGACAACATTGTGTAGAACCGATAGCGGTTATTTACAAATGGTATGCTTGGTATATGTTGGCTTATAATACGGCGAAACAGGATTATAGAACCTATAAGCTGGTTCGGATGGAAGATGTTTGTATAACGGAAGATGAATTTTCCAAGGAGCACAAGTCGGCACAGGATATTTTAAATGATTGTGACAATTCCTATCAGGGAAAGGACATATCCATAAGAGTTCGGATGCGATGCCGGGGTAATGCGATACACAGAATAAAGGAATATTTAAACGGACAGCTTATAAAAAACTGTGATGATGGTAGTTCTATTATGGAAGTTCATATTGTAGAGAAGGAACAATGGTGGATAGGTGTTGTTTTGTCACAGGGAAAAGAAGTCGAGATTATAGAACAGGAGCATATAAAAGAAAGGATTATTAATTACGCAAAAGATATTCATTTTTTTATACGATAAACTATGACATATAGATGTCGTAATTTGTGTGAGATAATGTAAATGAAGTTATTTAATGTTTAACAAATTACGATATGGAGGTTGATAAGAAGATGGGTATTGATGTGTATGAACAAATTCCTGTTATGGAAAGTGAAAAGTTTCTGCTGAGAGAAATTAAGGATGGAGATGCAGAGGATTTGCTTAGGGTATATTCCGATAAGGATGCAGTACCGCTTTTTAACAGTGATAATTGTGTGAATGGTTTTTACTATACTTCAATTGAAGAAATGAAGGATACTATTGCTTTTTGGAAGAGAGAATATCAAAACAGATATTATGCACGGTGGGCTATTATAGACAAAAATGCTAACTGTGCAATTGGTACAATAGAATTATTTAACCGAAGGGCAAAGGATTATTTCAATAATTGCGGATTGCTTAGACTGGATTTGAGAAGTGATTATGAAAAACAAGATACGATAGAAGATATTCTTGGGATTATTATTCCTGAAACGAGAGATATGTTTGCTTGTGAAATGATTGCCACTAAGGCAGTTTCAATTGCCCAAGAGCGTATACAGGCTTTAGAACATATGGGATTTTGTTTGTCGGAAGAAGCTTTAATAGGACATGATGGAACGAAGTACAATTCATATTATGTTCGGGAGGTGTAAGGAATGACTTTTGATTTCAAGAAAGAATACAAAGAATTTTATATGCCTAAGAATAAACCTGAAATAGTCAATGTTCCGACGGCTAATTATATTGCTGTCGGAGGGAAAGGTAATCCGAATACTCCGGATGGCGAGTACCAACAGGCAATAGGTGTATTGTATGCGGTTGCATATACTTTGAAGATGAGTTACAAATCAGATTACAAGATAAAAGGATTTTTTGAATACGTAGTTCCACCCTTGGAAGTTTCTGGTGGCAAGACAATGTAAGAGGCGCAGACTATGGGAACAAGGATTCTTTTAACTGGATTTCTGTGATTCGATTACCTGACTTTGTTACAAAGAATGATTTTGATTGGGCGGTAGATACTGCGACCAAAAAGAAAAAGTTAGACTGCAGCAAAGCAGAATTTTTTGACGATAGACGAAGGATTATGTGTTCAGATGATGCATATAGGACCATTTGATAATGAGCCGGAGTCTGTGAAGATTATGGATGCGTTCTTAGAAGAAAATGGATATGTAAATGATATAAATGAAAAGCGTTTACATCATGAAATATATATGTCTGATGCAAGGAAGATTGCACCGGAGAAGTGGAAAAACAGTAATTAGACATCCGATTAGAAGAAAAGAGTAATTTATGCGAAAGGAGTTGTGGGATATGAACAATTCAATAATTTATCGCCCTTTGACGGCAACTCCATTCAAAAGAAATAGCTTTTATACAGAAATTTCCCCTTCTAAAGAATTGCAATCCTACATCCGATGTTATTGGGGAACAGAAAAAACACTTATACAAATCGAAAATAGTGATGCACCGGAATTAGTAATTCCGGATACTTGTGTGGATATTATTTATCATATAGATTATACCGATAATACCGTAACCGGAGGACTCTGTGGGGTAAATGATTGCAGTTTCCATGCACATGGCAACGGAACCATAGGTCATATGGTATCAACCTATGCTATTCGACTTTATGCGTGGAGTGCATATGCATTTTGCGATGATTCATTGCAATCCACCATGAATGGATACTTTGATGTGGATTCAAGGTTTGAATGGTTGGACAAGATTATTCGCCCCAAACTGTTGGAACTAAAAACCTTACAGGAAAAGATTTCATTTACCGAACAAGCATTGCTTAAAAGATTATCTGATGTGAGAGAAAATACGGTTGTTAACGATACAATACAGAACATTTTGATAAATAAAGGTTCTTTGGATATAGCAAAATTGGCAAAGAAATCCTTTGTGAGTACCAGACAGTTGGAGCGATTGTTTCATGAGTATGTTGGCATTACGCCTAAAAAGTTAAGCAATCTGATAAGATATCAATTCCTATGGAGAGATATTTTGTGTGAGCCGGATTTTGATGTGTTAAGTGCGGTTTACAAATTTGGATATACAGACCAATCACACTTATTACGGGAATTCAAGAGATACCATTCTATGGATATACATAATGCAAGAATAATGGCTTTTAAGGATGTCGGAAATATACAAGATGTTTTCGTTTGAATTTAGTATAATAGTTTCAAATTCTGACAGGCAGGAGAGGATGAAAAACTATGAAATACTGTACCACCGTAATAGCAGTACGAGATATGGAAAAATCTTTGCAGTTTTATAAGGATTTATTTCAGCAAGATGTACTTGTAGATTTTGGGAAAAATAAAACTTTGACTTGTGGATTAGCATTGCAGCAGGGATTGGAGCATATAGCTGGATTTGATGCCAGTACAATGAAATTTCGTTCCAATACCATGGAGTTGTATTTTGAGACAGAAGATTTTGACGCTTTTATACAATTGCTGGATTCTTATCCACAAGTGGAAAGACTTCATGAGCCGAAAACTTTTTCCTGGCTTCAAAGAGGAATTCATATATTTGACCCGGATGGACATTTGATAGAGGTTTCGGAGAGTATGTATTCTGTTGCCTGTAAGCAGTTTGAATCAGGTAAAACCATAGAGGAAACAGCTAAATTAGTGCAACATCCGATTGAGGTGGTCAGAGGTTGGTACGACCAGTATCAAAAGGAATTGATAAGTGTCTGTGGCACGGATTGTAGTGCGTGTTATTGTTTTGGCAAGATGTGCAATGGCTGTAATTCCTGTAAGGGAAAAGTTTTTCATGCACCGGAAGGAAAAGCTTGTCCGATTTATGACTGTGTCAGAAATAATAAGTGTATGCAGAATTGTGGAGAATGTGGGGAAATACCTTGTAAGTTATGGTTTGATACCAGAGAGCCAAAGTTTTCTGATGAAGAATTTAAAGAAAATATAGCAATGAGGGTACAAACATTGAAAAAGGAATAGAGGTAGTTATGTCAAAGAATAAAGAGATTGCAGATTACATAATGGATCAACTATCTGATTTAGGAAATGTACGAAACATTCCTATGATGGGTGGATATATTTTTTACTATAAAGAACGGATATTTGGTGGGATTTATGGTAATGGTTTTCTTGTAAAGATTACAGAGACCAGTAAGAAGTTTATGCCGGACAGTGAACCGGAACCACCGTATGAAGGTGCAAAACCTATGTTACCGGTAACTATTTTGGAGGATAGAACTAGCTTGCAAAATATGGTGGAAGAAATGTATCCGGAATTACCAGAGAGAAAACCAAAAAAGAAAAAAGCATAAAATGTGGTCAAATGTAAAAAGTCACTCAGTTTACGATGATGTAAATTGGGTGATTTTTAAATTTAAAAAATAAAATACATATAAGTGAGATAAATTCACATATAAACGTTGATTTTTGAGAAAAACTGTATATAATAGAAAGTAGAAAAGAAGGTGAGGTAGCAATCATGTTAATTCAATTTAATTTCAAAAATTTCAAATCATTCAGAGAAGAGGCTACTTTGGATTTGTCTGCGGCAAAGGTGACTGAGTTTTCAGACAGAGTGGTGACTGTTGGTAGCGAGAAGATTTTGCCGGTTGCTGCCATTTATGGTGCAAATGCAAGCGGAAAGTCTAATATATATAATGCTTTTGAATATATGTCTGATTATGTTGCAGATTCTTTTAAGTATGGGGATGAAGAGGAAAAGTTTGAGGAGTTCAGACCGACTCCGTTTTTGTTTGATTCCACATCTGCTGAAGCAGAATCCAGCTTTGAAGTGTATTTCACATTGCATGGTGATAAGTCTGAAAGAACTTATAACTATGGTTTCTGTATCAACAAGGAAGGTGTAACGGAAGAGTGGCTTAATTCCAAGGCAAAGACTGCAAGAAAGTACAGCACTGTATTTTATCGTGGAACTACAGACGAGGAGCTTGATTTGTCCGGTTTTCCTAAGAGTAGCAGGGATAATATTCAGGTGGCATTGGAAAAGCAGGTGCTTATTATATCTTTGGGAGCAAAGCTTAAGATTGGTAAGTGTAAGGCAATCAGGGATTGGTTCCTTGCTAATGAGTTTGCTGATTTTGGGGACCCTTTTACTAATTTCTTTATGTCACGCAGATTGCCTAAAGGATTTGTGGAAGATAAGGATGTGCAGCAGAAAGTTGTGGAATATTTCGCATCCTTTGATGAACATATCAAGGATTTTAGAATTGAAAAGGTTCCTCAGGAGGCTGAAAGTAAGGAAGAAAGATACAAGATTAACGCACTACACAAGATGATTGATTCTGATGAAATGGCGGAAATTCCTCTAGGATTGGAGTCCGCTGGAACCTTGAAGATGTTTGCGTTATATCCGGAATTGCAAGAAGTGTTGGAGAAGGGGAGCGTATTCTTCATCGATGAATTAAATGCACGTTTGCATCCGTTACTTGTAAGGAATTTCCTGCTTACATTCTTGAATCCGGAGATAAACACTAACCATGCACAACTTGTATTTACAACCCACGATACATGGCAGTTGTCTAACCAGTTGTTGCGTCGTGACGAAATCTGGTTTGTGGAAAAGGATGAAAGAGGCGTATCCACACTTTACTCATTGGCTGACTTCGTGGATGAGGATGGTTCTCGTATCCGTAAGGATGAAAGCTATGAGAAGAATTACCTAATTGGAAAGTACGGTGCGATTCCTACCTTAAGGAGTATTGATATTTTTAAGGAGGATTGAGTATGGCGAAAAAGGACAGAACAGGTAATAGAAAAAAGAGAGACCAGAGAAAACAATTCAAGGTGCCGGAATTGGGCTACTATTTGATTGTTACGGATACAGAGGCTACGGAATGCTGCTTCTTTACTGGTCTTCATCAGGCATTGCCGGAAGATGTGAGAAATAAGCTTGTAATAAAGGTGGTAGAAACAAAGACTCGTACCATGATTGATAAATGTTTGGAACTCACTGCTTATGATGCACAATATCGTATTCCTTGGATTGTGTTTGACAGAGACCAAGTACAAGGGTTTGATGAGATTATAAAAGAGGCAGAGGATAAAGGAGTACAAGCGGGCTGGTCTAATCCATGTTTTGAAATATGGATGTATGCCTATTTTGGTTCCATGCCGGCAATCCAAGAATCTTGGACTTGTTGCGCAGATTTTGGACGAGTGTATGAAACCAAGACCGGGCAAAAGTATTCCAAGGCAGATGAGCAGATGTATGGAAAACTCTGCAAAGCTGGTGACGAGGAAAAGGCAATCCAGATAGCACAGCAGAAACTGGAACAGTGTAAAAGAGAAGGTAAGACAAAGCCATCAGAAATGTGTCCTTGTACGACGGTGCATGAGCTGGTGGGGGAGATAAAGGGTAAGACAGTATATGTGTAGGAAATGTAAATCCGTAAAATGACTTAGAAAGGGTAAAGATGTTGAATGTTTATCAAAGCAATAGATAATATGTTACTTATTGATATACTATAACGCAAGTAGAACTCTGAAATCTCAGATTTTTATGTTCGATTTGTTCTATGGCGGGATGGCAATACTTAATAGTTTTATGAATTGGTAAAGAGTAGAGAAGAATGACAGATTGAATATGTGGAGGTATGATGATATGGATGTTTTTGCAATAGAAAAAGGAAAAGCACTGAAACTTTCGGTAGATGAATTTGAAAAACAGACATGCCATGAGTATCCTTACTACAGAACAAAAAAGGATAAAAGACTTTCTTTGTATGCGATTTGCCCAGAATGCGGAAATCCTATACAGATTGTAAATATGTATGGAGAAGAAATGATGCAGAATGTAACCCGTAAAGTAACCCTTTATGGGAAGCATACAGGACGAGCTGTAGAAGGTTTTCCATATTGGAATGAAGCAGAGATGAAAAACTGCTCATTATATAAGCCATCGCCATTGGGAAATACGGAAATAAGAACAAAAACGGAAGAGTCTGAAGAAATAAAGGAAATTATCGAAAAGAATTGGAGAAAAATAAAGCAGAATATTAGAGGTATAGTGGGAGTAAATCTAACGAATAAAGAAATGGACCATATGTATGAGGTGTTTATGGATTCTCGAGCGTATAGTTATAAAGCTGTTAATAAATACAATATACCCTATGCTATGATTAGATATCAGGAAGCAATATCAATCTATCGCACTTTTCTATTTGACTCTCCTATGAGTGAAATTGTCAAAGACAGAATCAATTGTAATAGTAAGTATTTTGAAATTCCAGATAAGGAAATAGTGAAAAAGGGAAGCGGATTCTATAACATTGGCATCTATTTTACAAAGTATCAAAGGAAAGAACACAAGCAATATATACACATGGTAATATATGAAGCTGATGGGTATGGAAAAGAAGGTAGAAATAGTATTTTAGAGGAAAGCATAGAAATGAAATCATGGATTTATGAGTGATTGTAAACGAAGAGTGAAAACACCATATATTCTTATGATAAAAAGAAGCTCCTTGCAAAACTGTATATGTGAAATATTGGGAGGTAACAGAATGTTTATTAGAAAAGTCAAAATTCATAATTTTAAATGTTACAGAGATTTTGAAATTACTCTTGAAGAAGGATTGAATATTGTTGTTGGAGATAATGAAGCAGGGAAATCAACAATACTCGAAGCTATAAAATTTGGCACTGACCGGAATTATTAGTGGAAAGAGTATATGGAATGAGATTTCACAGTATATTTTTAATAAAGAGGCAGTTGATGAGTATATTACATCGTTAAATACAGCCCCTATTGAACTTCCATACATAGCAATAGAAATTTTCTTTGGTGGAGCTGAAAATCCTTTGATGAATGGTGATGCGAATTCAGATAAAGATAACAGTGCAGAAGGATTTTGTTTCAAAATTGCATTTAATGACAAATATGCAGATGAATATGAAGCATTAGTCCAACAGGGAGATGTTAAAAGCTTGCCGATTGAATATTATGATATCACTTGGACAACCTTTGCCAGAGATATAATTACAACACGTAGCATACCTTATAAATCATGTTTGATTGATTCATCTGAATATAGATATCAAAGTGGAAATGATTTGTATTTGTCGAGAATTATAAAAGGCTCATTGGAACCGGAAGATATAACATCTATTGCACAAGCACATAGAAAAATGAGGGATACTTTTATTAATGATCCATCAATAGAGGCTATTAATAATAAAATAAATCAAGATGCTAGTTTGACAGACAAAAAGATTGCGTTATCTGTAGAATTGGTTACAAAGAATGCTTGGGAAAATAGTCTTGTTACACAATTGGATGAGATACCATTTCATTATGTAGGAAAAGGAGAGCAATGTGTTGTTAAGACAGAACTGGCATTAGCAAAACGTACTTCGCAAAATGCAAGTATTATTTTGTTAGAAGAACCAGAAAATCATTTGTCACATACAAGATTGAATCAGTTGATTAAATGTATTTCGGAACAATATGCAGAAAAATCAAATACTTATTTCAACGCATAGTAGTTTCGTCGCAAATAAGTTAGGGTTAGGAAAAGTGATGCTGCTTGATAACCTGAGAATTACAAGATTTTCTGAGTTGCCGGAAGATACATATAATTTCTTTAAGAAGGTGGCTGGTTATGATACGTTACGAATGATTTTATGTAAGAAAACCATCTTGTGTGAAGGAGATTCGGATGAACTGGTGATTCAGAAAGCATATATGCAACTTAATGATGGGCGTTTGCCGATAGAGGATGGAATAGAAGTGATTTCCGTGGGTGTATCATTTTTGCGTTTCCTTGAGATTGCAGATTGTATTCAAACAAAAATTGCAGTTGTTACAGATAACGATGGTGATATGGCAGCTATTAACAAAAAGTATGCAAATTATATAGGTGCAAAGCGGAAAGAATATATAAAGATATGTGTTGATGACGTTGTGGATACAGGGACACTTAAGATTGGCAAGAGTGATTATAATTACAATACTTTGGAACCGAAACTGCTGAAAGTTAATGGCTTAGATAAGTTAAATCAAATTTTCGGTACTGATTATACAAATGAGGATGATTTGAGGAAATTTATGAAGCATAACAAAACAGAATGCGCATTGAGAATATTCGAATCTTCTGAACAGATAGAAATACCGGAATATATTTTGGAGGCTATCAGATGGTAAATAGATTGATAATTGCGGCTGCAGGATCTGGTAAAACTACATATTTGGTCAGACAAGCGATGCAACAATCGGACAGTGTATTAATAACAACATACACTATTGCTAATGAATTGGAAATCCGAAAAAAAGTTGTAGAACTCAATGGTTTTGTTCCGCATAATGTTACCATACAAACATGGTACTCTTTTCTTTTGCAGCACGGGGTTCGACCATTTCAGGGAGTGGTCTTAGATGATAAGATTAACGGCATGATATTAGTCAATGAAAAGTCTGGGAAAAAATATGATGGGAAATATGGTCCGGTATATTTTGCAGAAGATGACTATAGAAAATTCTATTTCACGGATGGGATGAAAATGTATTCAGATAAGATTGCAAAATTTGTATGCCGTTGTGAAAAGGAAACTAAAGGCAGAGTTTCGCAAAGAATTAGCAGGATTTATCCTAAGATATATGTAGATGAAATTCAAGATTTAGCGGGATATGATTTAGACATCATAAAAAGTCTGTTGCAAGCGGAGTGTGATGTGACAATGGTAGGAGACCCCAGACAGGTAACATATCATACGCATAACGAAGCAAAGTATAAGAAATATGCAAATGGTAAGATAGAAGAATTTATTAAAACTGAGTGCAAAAAACCAGGTTGCATTATTGATAAAGAGACTTTGAATGATTCTTACAGAAATAACCAAAGTATTTGTTCATATTCATCGCAGTTGTATGAAGAATATGGTGAAACTGGAACAAAGCAATTTGCGGTTACAGGGCATGACGGAGTTTTTTTAGTAAGACCAGATGATGTTGATGCATATTTAGAAGAATTTAAGCCAATGCAACTTAGGGAGAAGAGAACAGTAAAAGTGAATGATAGATATGCAGTAATAAATATGGGTGAGGCTAAAGGATTAACATATGATAGAGTCTTGATTTATCCAACTGGAACAATGAGAAGCTGGATGAAGGACCATTCAAAGACATTGCAACCGAAAACAAAGTCTCAATTTTACGTTGCAATTACAAGAGCAAGATATAGCGTGGGAATTGTTTTTGATTATGATGAGAAAATAAGTATTGAAGGTGTGGAAAAGTATCAATAATTGGGTGTATATGTTGAATAATTGATACAAATATAATAACAGTTTGAAATCGATGTGATAATAGAACGGATTTATAATGTATTGAAACCTCATGTCGATTAAAAAAGGCATGAGGTCTTTTTGTGGGAGAAGATATGGATAAAGAACAATTTCTAAGAAATATACAAGAAGAAGATAATAATTCATTGAGAACAGGAGCTGCTAATCGTATATTGCAATTACTTCAGAGACAACGTTATAACAATAATGAGGATAGCGTTAAGAGATGGATTTGGGAATTGTGTCAAAATGCAAAGGATGTTTGCAATGATAGCGGCAAGGTAAAAATTCGTATTGATTTAGATGAAAGTAATAAAAGGGTTATTTTCAGACATAATGGAAGAGCATTTTCTCTTGCAAATGTCATGTCACTTATCAATCAATCTTCATCAAAGGATAGAGATGATGAAACGGAAAGAACCAGTGGGAAGTTTGGAACAGGATTTCTGACAACACATTTATTATCAGAGATAGTTAATATATCAGGTATTTTAGAGACAGAACCTGAGAATTACTCTCGCTTTCGGATTTCATTGGATAGGACTGGTCATGATAAAAAAGAAATTATTGCGGCATTGGAAAAAGCTGTGAGTCAATTGCAGGAATGTCAGTCAATGCTGGTAAGTGACTATGATAAATATGCATATAATACCATATTTGAGTACGAACTTGATGAGGATGGGATTGAGGTGGCTCAGCAAGGGATTGAGAATTTGAGAGTGTCAGCACCATTTGTCTTGTCAATGCTTAGTGATATAGAGGAGATTACACTTGAAGCTACAGGAGAAAATTATAAATATAGCAGGCAATACAATTGTGGTTTAGCTAATTCATTAGTTCATGAAATCATATATGTATCAAGTACAGAAACTAAGAAGATATATATTTTAAATTTAACAGAAGAGAATACAACAATATCTATTGCTTTAGAAGGCGGAGAAAGTGGATGGTATATCATGCCTTATGCAAAGCAGCAATCAAGGTTGTTTTGCGATTTCCCTTTAATCGGAACAGAAGATTTCCCATTTCCAGTGTTAGTCTGTGCCAGAGATTTTAATCCGACAGAACCCAGAGATGGCATTTTTTTGACATGTCAGTCAAGGTCAAAGATTGATGATGAAATACAGCAAAATCGAGATATTATTGAAAGGGCATGTGAATTATATAAAAAGTTACTAGAGTATGTAGCAGAGAAAAGATGGAACGGAATCTATAACATAACAAAAATCAATTCGTATGGTAGCAAAAATTGGTATGACAATGAATGGTTGGAGGATATTGTCAATAATTGTAAGTATACTATTTTGCACACACCGATTATCTGTACCGGTAATGGATCAATGATGGCATTGCAAGATGATTTTGAATATGAACAGGTATTTATAATTTCTGAATCCAAAGAGGAAATACGTGAAAAAGAATGGGATTTGCTTAGTGTTATAATGCCAGAAAAGATTCCGTGTAGGGAAGATATGCACAATTGGTATAATTCCCTGTGGAATAATTGTAATAAGTACAATTTTAAATCATTGATAAAGCAGATAGAGGAGTATGGGAATGTTGTAAAACTTCAGGAATACATGAGAGGAACTGATTGGCATTCATGGTTATCGCAGTTTTTTAATCTGATAGAAGAGAATAAAAGTTTTCAGACATATATTGCGTCAGAGAGGATTAATATTATTCCAAATCAAAATGGTATATTTTCTTGCACGACAAATTTATATTTTGATAAAGATATCTTAAATGAATATAAGGAGATTCTAAAGTTTCTTGGAATTGATTGTAGGGATTGGTTGCTTGATTTGGAGTTCAGAAACAGAGATTGGTTTCAATTCGAAGAATATGGTAATGAGCAGATTTTAAAACTTATTGAAGATAAGTTGGATGATGCAGAGAAGGAACTTAAAAGCAATGTATTGTTTCGTATGGCATATATGTATACAGGGGAAAATGATAGATTAGTAATACATAGGCAAATATGTCAATTTGCAAATGCAATTTTGAAAATGGATAATCAAATGATAAAGGTGTCGGTAATTTCTGAGAGAATATTGCAGGATGCATTGAAACATACAATAACTCGTGTGGCAGACCGAATTAGTGAGTGTGAATGTATTCAGAAATTTGCAGAATATATGGAAATATCTTTTGATGAAGCAGTGAGATTATTGGCACAATTTGTAGAATTTGTTTTAGGACAAGGCTATGATAATCTTATAAATAAATCTACGAAGCCGATCTTACCGAATCAGAATGGTAGGTTCATGATAAAGGATGACATATTTTTGGACAATGAAATGGATGAAACGCTAAAAGATTTAGCTGTTTGTGCAGGATATGACATCAAGTCAGACTTGCTTATGAAAAACATTTATTTGGAATTGCCGGAAAGCCGATGGAAAAATGATATAGATGTATCTCAGGTTATTATAAAATATGTTAATCAAAACAGAACTTCTAAAGAGGAGGAAGTAAGAACATATTTTAAAAGATTATTGGTGTGGATATGTGACAATGAGGAAAAGGCAAGGAGCATTTTGCCAAATTTGTGTGAAAACAAGCATTATCTTTATGACGATGAAGAAATTGCTAGAACTATCAAGCAGGCAGAGACATTTAATCAACTCATGGAAAAGTACAACATATCCAGTCCGGAAAAGTTGGAGGAGCTTATTGGCAAAAGTCAGGAACAATGTACCGAAGTTAGTGATGATAGAATTGAATTAACAGAAGAGGTATTGCTACAATTGGGAATTGATTCTGAAGATGCACTGGAAAAAGCCTTCTCCTACCCGGATTTTGCAAGTAAGTATATCAGAAATTCAAAGCATGATGCAGGTACATATGAGTATCTTCAAACTATATTAGAGCGGTCAAAAAATAATATTCTTTTGCATTTAAATAGTAAAGAAGAGTATGACATTACTGAAATGCGTCAAATAGCCAATACAATATTTATCATAAAGAAAGATGGAAAAGAAATCTTTTTATTGGCACGCCCGTCTGATGGTGGAGAAGTTCGAATATATTATGAGACAGAAAAAGATTTGCTGGATTATACAATGGATTGGGAACTATGGGTAGAGGATGGAAAGAGTGAACCACAGAAAATCACATTTGGAAAGATGATTAAACTAACCGGACTTAATAGAATACCGCTGAGAGGAATATAACATGAGACTAAATGAAAAGGAAATTGAAAATATTATATGCAATAGTGTGACTGAAAATTTGATATGTAGAGCCTTGGAACTACGCCCAGGAGAATTGGCAAAATTCATATGTGGATTAGCCAATGTTAATGGAGGGTATATATTAGTTGGGGTTGAAAAGGATAATGGGCTATTGAAGCCAAAGGGTCTTCAGCTTGCATTTGATATGAAATCTATTATGAATTCTGTAGACAAGAATTTAGATGGCACTTGTCAATTTGGATACGGATATGTTAATGTTTCAGGAAAAAATATTTTTGTTATCAAAGTTGAGAGGGCGAAACAAAAGATATTAGTGGATAATGTATATTATTGCTTTCAAAACAATAGTGTAGAAGTAAGACAAATAGAGGAAGCAAAAAGATTATCGACTTTGTTTATTTCATATACGGAGTGTGACACACCTATAGTGGATATTATTGAAGACAAGATTCGTGAAAAATTGCAAGATAAGATTAAGGTTTCACGTTATACAGGGTTAAAGTATAAAGATAGCTTTAAGGAATTTATGGATACAATTCAAGAACATGATTATGTTCTAACTGTTGTAAGTGATACATACTTAAAGAGACAAGCGTGTATGTATGAAGTAGGGGAAATAATTAAGGACCATCATTATAAAGATAAATTATTGTTTGTTGTGTTGAGTGAAAATGAAAGAAAGTATTATGGCGAAAATATTCCTGAAAAAATAGGACCCAATATTTATGGAGGTGCTGAGGCAAGACTTGAATATATTGGGTTTTGGAAAGAAAAGTTTGATAAGTTACAGCAAATGATGAGTAATATAGGAGATTATGAAGCAACTAGTGAAGCAACAAAAGATCTTAAGATTATTGGACAAATATATAGAAAGGATATGGGAGAATTTTTACAGTTTTTGTCTGATGAAAATGTTAAAAATTTTCAGAAGTTGTATGAGAATGATTTTAAAGAATTAATTGAATGGATATATCCAGATTACTGTTTGAATATCTTTGATATGTGCCACCGATTTGATATTTTGTTAAAGAATGCTATTGAGAGATTACATAATGTAACGAGAACTGATTATAATCAAATTGCGTTAGGAGTAAAGACAGATAGCCATCAAACAGGATTAATGGTGTTTGCAGATGATATTGTGCTGTATAAACAAAGATATCGCTTGGTTGCTATGGACGGGCTTATGGCAAAATCGTATGTAACAGGAAATAATATTTTAATAGATGATGTAAAGAAAGAAAAAGATTATTATTGTGCAGTTTTTCAGACACGTTCAGAATTAGTATTACCAATTAAATATGGTGGAAAAATAATTGGTGTATTCAATTCTGAAAGCGAAGAAACAAATTATTATACTAAAGAGATGGTAGAACAATTATATAAAATACTTGAAAATTTTTCTTCTAGAATTATTGAATTAGGATATGTGGGAAATATGAATCATGGGGATATTCCCTATGTACATATTTAAATATAGATATAAGATTAATATTGTGAGAGTGCATATTTGTTTGTTAAGTGTCTGTCTTAAAATGTGTAGTGGTTTGTAATAATTTTCCATATTCCACAAGGAAATATAGATACATATATGTAAAGCGTTACTATTAGGGAGTTGATACAACTTTTACTGTATTTATATAATGGGTGGGGCATGTATGAATTTTTCTACGCACACGGGTATCGCGAGTTTCCGTGGGTACACCGATGCTCACTATGGGTCATCAGTGATGAAAAATCAAGACTTTTTGAGCAGTTGTTGCAATTTCCGCAACAACTGCTATTAGACTATGTGCACCTAGCGGCGCACGTTTCTAACGGGTTAAAGTCCCGAATCCGCCCGGTAGTGGGAAGGATATAGCCGAAAGCAAGGGTGTCCATCGTGAGATGGAATCTGAAGGAAGCTGGATGTGAGGAACATACTAACTCACGGGCAAATCTCTGGTCTGACGGACAGAAATCTTATATGAGGTTATGCATGAGGGTAAGGTTGCATATCAAATCGAAGCCCAATAACTACACGGAATCATGCATGATAAATGAGGCAGATGGATGGAGAGGAAGAAACGTGTGGTACCTAGGGAGGTCTGTGCGGTACGCCTTGAAAGAGGTAACCATTGCATAA